>TARA_B100000686_G_scaffold30313_1_pt1 | contig 29456 bp, 27 predicted proteins | sample TARA_B100000686 | Tara Oceans TARA_B100000686 (sample SAMEA2622733) | marine metagenome | biome: marine biome (ENVO:00000447); feature: marine epipelagic mixed layer (ENVO:xxxxxxxxx); material: "saline water (ENVO:00002010), including plankton (ENVO:xxxxxxxx)" | depth 150 m | reverse complement strand
TAAGAGAAAGAGCACCCCACGTAGATGTGGTCTTTGGAACTCACAACGTCGGCCGCGCAACCGAGCTACTCACAGAAGCTCGAGCTAACGGGCCCCTCACTGAAATCTTGGAAGAATCTGAAGCGTTCCCGTCAGCGCTTCCCGTAAAACGAGACGCCAATCATGCAGCATGGGTCACCATTCAGATCGGCTGCGACAATTCGTGTGCCTTTTGCATAGTGCCCGCAGTAAGAGGCAAAGAGATTTCTCGCCCCTATGGCGAGCTTGTGGAGGAAGTCCGACAATTAGCGTCGAACGGCGTTACAGAAGTCACCCTCCTGGGCCAGAACGTTAATAGTTATGGCCGTGATCTGACCCTCAAGCTACGAGGCTCAGAACTACCAGATGACTCGGAACTACTTGTGGGTCGTTCGTGGACACAAGGCCGTCACACCGCCCGACCACTTTTTTCGGATCTACTTCGCTCGGTTTCTGAGATAGAGGGAATTCGAAGAGTCCGCTACACCAGTCCCCATCCCAAAGATCTGCGCGTTGAAACAATGGACGTCATGGGCGAGGTTCCCGAGGTCTGTGAGCACCTCCATCTGCCTTTGCAGTCGGGTAGCGACCAGATACTGGCATCCATGCACCGTGGCTACACGGCCAACAAGTATCTGGCGAAAATAGCGGCCGCTAGGCAACGAATCGTCGATCTTGCAGTGACTACGGACATAATTGTCGGCTTCCCGGGCGAAAGCGATGATGACTTCGAAAAGACGTTGGAATTAGCGGCTGCAGTCCAATTTGATAATGCATTTACTTTCATCTACTCACCGCGACCCGGGACTGAGGCAGCTGACTTAGTGGATCAATACGTATCGCAGGATGTTGCGGCAGAGCGAATGGAACGACTGCGTCAGGTCATTGAACGGTCAAGTCTTCACAGCAATCAAACAAGAGTGGGGCTTCATGAAGAAGTCATAGTGGAGGGGCGCTCCAAGCGTGACAGCGCCATGCTCACCGGCCGTACTCGTCACAACCGACTGGTCCACTTTCCCGCTCAGAACAACATCAGAGCCGGAAGTTATGCCCAAGTTCTTGTAACGGGTGCACGCACCTTCAACCTCAATGGCGAGTTGTTGGAAGTAACTGCGCCTGCGAAACATAAAACGCGAATACCGGTGGCATCTTCCTGACCGCGATAGAGCGACTGAAGGAGCGGCCCATTGTCGTGGTTGGGCCAACCGCATGCGGGAAGTCCGCGTTCGCGATGGAAATTGCTAGTCAGGTCGACTCGGTTGAGTTGTTGTCGATCGATTCGATGCAGGTCTACAGAGGCATGAATATCGGCACAGCTAAACCTTCTAGCCAGGAGCAAGCCGAAGTCCGACATCATCTGATCGATCTAGTTGATCCGCATGAAACCTTTACCTTGGTTGACTTCCAAGAGGCTCATACATCAGCTCGCAGGGACATTGACGAACGTAACTGTGTTCCCCTCCTAGTCGGAGGAACAGGACTCTACGTGAGAGGCGTAGTCGATGGACTTACACCCCCTCCCAGGTTCCCTGAAATCGCTGAACAGTTAGACGCAGATCCAGAAACTGAAGTACTTCATCGCCGACTAGTAGACCTCGACCCGATTGGCGCGAGTCGCATGGAGAACAACAATCGGCGGCGGATCATACGAGCATTAGAAGTCACTCTGGGTACAGGACGCCCCTTCTCATCATTTGGACCAGGCTTGAACAGCTACCCAATAGTTCCATACCGAATTTTGGGTATCGAAATAGAACGGGGTGATCTGGATGAGCGCATAGAACGTCGCTATCAAGATCAAATGGAAACCGGCTTTTTGGACGAAGTGCGAGACTTAGCAGAACGCGAGCTCTCGGTTACCGCAGGTCAAGCACTTGGCTACAAGGAACTGCTCGCCCACATTCAAGGTGAGACATCACTTGATGAAGCTCTAGAGCTAGCAATACAAAGAACTAAACGCTTTGCTCGTCGACAGCAACGCTGGTTTAGGCGCGACCCGCGCGTTGAGTGGATGCCGAGAAGTCAGCTGAGCTCAGTGATTAATGAAATTTCATCGCAGTTATGAGCCAAAGAACTGTGACAATGGTGGAGGAGCTTGCTATGCGACTAACAAAACACCATGGGTTAGAAAACGACTTTCTCGTCGCACTTACGGGTGATGTGCCCCGCGGGATCGAAGAGTTGGCTGCGCAACTCTGTGACCGACGCACTGGTATTGGAGCCGATGGACTCTTACTTGGTCTGCCCGGAAGCCGTGGCGCCGACTTGACCATGGTGCTTCACAACGCTGACGGTTCCGCGGCAGAAATGAGCGGGAATGGCATTCGCTGTCTAGCGCAAGCGCACGCGATGGCCAATAGCACCGGACCGACGTCATTAGAAATTGACACGGCTGGGGGTCGCCGCAGCGTCGCTATTGACGGAGATCAGAGCGAAGCGCAGGTGACTGTTGGAATGGGGCCTGTGGGTCCTGGCCCGGGAGTTCACGAAGACATTCTGAATGAGCTCGGATCAGCTCTTGTTGCCACGGCCGATCTGGGAAATCCGCACCTGGTCGTTGCTGTTGAGGACCAAGCAATCGTCGACATAGCAACTATCGGTTCTCACTATGAGATGTTCTATCCGGAAGGCATGAATGTCGAGTTCATCTCGGTCAGAGAGGGCGATCCAAATGCTCTCGATATGGTCGTTTGGGAACGTGGCGTTGGAGTGACTCGAGCGTGTGGTACCGGGGCAACAGCGGCCGCCGTTCGCGCACATCAGTGGGACCTCGTTGGCGAGCAAGTTCGGGTACATATGCCCGGTGGCGATGTACAGGTGTCGATCGGGAAAGAACCCGTTCTTGTTGGACCGGCTACATATATCGGGGCTATTGAAGTGTCCACATGACTAAGCCCTATGAGCACCGCGACGAGGAAAGCAGCCATCGAGGTGGGTTTGGTGAATTCGCGGGGGAGTCAACCGGCCTCATCGACCGGTCCTTCCGCGAGCAAATTGTTCTCGTTGGGGTTCAATTTCCCGGTGCCTCCGATGATCAGGTGGACGCGAATCTCGACGAACTTGCCCAACTTGTTGATACAGCCGGCGCTGACCCCGTGGATCGAGTCATTCAGAAACGAGAAGCACCCGACCCCGCTACGTATGTCGGTAAAGGTAAAGCGACCGAGATTCAAGAAACTTCTGATGACGCGGACGCAGATACGGTGGTCTTCGACGATGAGCTGAGCCCCGCTCAGCAGTTCAACCTAGAGAAGATCTTGAAGCGAACAGCGTTGGATCGCACAGCCGTGATCCTGGACATTTTTGCGCAAAACGCAACGACACTTGAAGGAAAGGCTCAAGTCGAGTTGGCTCAGCTCAAGTACCGTCTTCCAAGACTGCGGGGTCGGGGTGATCAACTCAGTCAGCAAGGTGGGGGGATCGGTACCCGGGGACCGGGAGAAACCCAGTTGGAGGTTGATCGACGTCGAATTCAGAGGCGTTTGGCGAAGTTAGAAAAAGACCTAACTGGTCTCCGCCGCACAAGAAAGAACCAACGAAAATCTCGGCGACGCTCTCGATTTCACACTGTCGCGATTGTCGGGTACACCAATGCGGGTAAAAGTACGTTGCTGAACCGTTTAACTGGCGCCGAAGTGCTTGTAGAAGATCGGCTCTTTGCGACTCTCGATGCCACGACTCGCCGATTGCAGCTCCCAGGCGGCGAGACTGTCCTGGTGACAGATACTGTCGGATTTATTCAGAAGCTCCCTACCGGCTTGGTAGAGGCTTTTAAGTCCACGCTGGAAGAAGTTGCAGAGGCCGACCTGCTGTTGCACGTAGTGGACGGAGCTGGTCCGGATCCCGAAGGTCAAATGAACGCTGTCCGTTCGGTTCTAAGAGAAATCGGGGCCGGAGATGTGCCGGAACTTCTCGCATTCAACAAAAGCGATCAAGCTGAGGAAGAAGGTTTTCATCATTTGTTATACCGCCACGAAGGTTCGGTAGCTTTCTCGGCTCGCACTGGTGAAGGGCTAGATCGTCTACTTGCCTCGATAGCAGATCGTCTTAGAAGCCTCACGAGTGTGGTTGAGTTGCGGATTCCCTGGAGCCGCGGTGACGTAGTCGCAGCAGTGCACCGCGAAGGCGAAGTGCTTCTGGAACTGCATCAAGAGGAGGGAACGTTGATCCAGGCACGACTGGACGAAGTTTCGCGCGAACTGCTCTCGGAGTTCATTGACGACGTACATTCAGGGCAACGATATGACTAGTGCTAAGGGCTTCTCCCCACCGCCTTACCCCTATGACCGGCTTGATGAACTTAAACCATTAGCTGATCACCATGAAGGGGGGATTGTTGACTGTTCTATAGGAACACCTATTGATCCCCCTCCACGATCTGTAGTTGACGCTCTCGCATTTTCCGACAGCGAAAGGGGTTACCCACCATCAATAGGAACTCCAGCTTTACGAGAGCAAATTGCCTCGTGGTTCCACCACCGACTTGGTTGTCAAGTGGACGCCGTTTCGGAGGTAGCTGCTGCGGTGGGTACGAAAGAATTTGTGGCGGGCCTGCCACATTGGATGAGATTGCGCGACCCTGATCGCGACACTGTCCTATACCCGGCTGTTAGTTATCCCAGTTACGAAATGGGTGCCACCCTTGCTGGATGTAGAGCAGTACCAGTTCCGGTCGATGATGACTGGTCGATTCAACTTGATTCTGTTTCAGACGAAGACAAAGAGCGCGCACTGTTGCTGTGGGTCAATACTCCGGGTAATCCAGCCGGGGGATTAGACGACCTAAAAGTTGCCGCAAATTGGGGTCGAACATATGGCATCCCAGTGTTCAGCGACGAGTGTTATTGCGAGTTCACTTGGGACGGGCCGCCACGAACAATACTTTCGTCAGGTACTGAAGGCGTCGTAGCAGTGCACTCACTCTCCAAACGGTCAAATCTTGCGGGTGTTCGAGTCGGTTTTTATGCTGGAGATTCGGTAATTGTCGACTATTTACGAGAAGTACGAAAACACGCGGGCTTTATGGTCCCGGGACCAGCGCAAGCTGCCGCCCTTGCCGCATTATCGGACCAGGCTCATGTGGAACAGCAACGAGAGATCTATTGGAACCGTCTTACACGTTTGTCGAGTGTGATCGGGGAGATGGGAGTGGAGGCACCTCTGCCTCAGGGTGGTTTCTACCTTTGGGTACCAGCCCCTAATGGCGACGCTTGGCGATTTGTTCAACGGCTATTAGAAGAGGTTGGCTTATTGGCCTCCCCGGGCGAATTCTATGGGCCCGCTGGCGCTGGGTATGTCCGAATAGCTGCGGTTCAAACCGATGACCGGATCGCTCTTGTAGAACAACGGCTTACTAACCCATAAATCGGTCGTTGGTAAGCCGTAACCTTGCAATAGTGACGGACCTTCTGGATTTAGCCGCAGAGCTTGTCGACATTCCTTCGGAAAGCCATCAAGAGGCTGCGATAGCGGACTTCTTCGAACGACGGCTAAGGAACGAATCGCAACTCGACGTGTATCGCATCGGCGACAGCGTGATCGCGAAATCGGAACTAGGACGAGAGCACCGCCTCGTGATAGCTGGTCATCTAGACACCGTTCCAGCGAATGACAACCATCGGGCACGCATTGAAGGGGATCGGCTTTACGGATTAGGTGCTTGCGACATGAAAGGGGGACTTGCAGCGCAACTTGCTGCAGCCCTAACGCTTCAGAATCCCGCTGTAGATGGGACCTTCATCTTCTATCCCTGCGAAGAGGTGGCTGCTGAGCACAACGGACTCAAACATCTTTTTGAGGCACGTCCAGATTTAGTTGAAGGCGATGTGGCATTGCTAGGAGAGCCGACGTCGGCAGCAATCGAAGCGGGATGTCAAGGAACTCTCAGAATTAAGGCTCTCTATAAAGGCGAACGAGCGCATACAGCTCGCCCCTGGAAAGGACGCAACGCAATTCATAGGTTGAGCAGCGTTTTACGCGCATTGGAAGAATATGACGGACGTCGACCAGTTGTCGATGGCTGCGAATACCGCGAGGCTATGCAAGCAGTTCGAGTCGAAGCAGGAGTTGCAGGTAACGTCGTTCCCGACGAAGCAACCATCACTATCAACTATCGGTATGCCCCAGATCGAAGTCCAGAAGAAGCCGAACAACACGTTGCGCAACTGTGCTTGGAGTGCGATCAGCTGACCATAGACGATCATGCCCCACCGGCTACGCCAGCTTTGAAACACCCGTTGCTTGATGCTCTCATTTCGCGTAACGAGTTAGAAGTTAGAGCCAAGTTGGGTTGGACCGACGTTGCTCGGTTTGCCTCGCATGGGATACCCGCTTCGAATTTTGGTGCAGGGGATGCGTCACTGGCTCATACCCAAGGTGAGTTTGTTGAACGACACGAAATAGAACTGGTGCATTTAGCGCTAGTTGAGTTACTTGAGAACGGTATTGGCTAGGCGCCGATCATCCTTTCGAGGACCTTTGCGACCCCATCGTCTAGGTTCGAATCGGTGATTTCGTTGGCTGCCTCTTGAGTCGACTGATGCGCGTTAGCAACGGCCACTCCCCAGCCAGCGAATTGCAGCATTGCGTCGTCATTAGGCATATCACCGAAGGCCACTACTTCGGTAGCGCTGATCTGCCTCTCATCACAGAGTCTTCTAAGTCCAAAGGCTTTATCGACACCGGGAGGCATCAACTCGACAAAAGGAAGTCCCGCGTGCATTGCATTTGCGCGCCCCTTAAGCAAAGGGTCGATAAGAGTCAATGTGTCGTCGGCTGACTTATCCGGCAAGTTGATCAATAATTTGTGGACTCGCTCATTTAGCAGAGGTACTACATCTACGATGTCGCTATCTCCCGGGCGGGACGCCAGCTCAAGCCACTTATTTTCCGCAACAAATTCGCTACCCATCTCGGCGCAGAAACCAGCTTCAGGAAATGTATGCCTGATATCGATAAGAAGATCGCGGGCATTATCCAAATCGAGTGTGGCCAGTTGGTTGACTGTTCCGCTTGTCGGGTCATACTCCACGGCTCCGTTAGCGCACAACAAAGTGGTAGGGATTCCAGTTTGTTCTTCGATTGAGTCGCAATATCTGGGAGGACGACCTGTGGCGACTACGAATTCAATCCCGAGTTCTTGTAGCTGATTTAGAACCCCTCGAGTCCTACTAGATATTTCTCGTTCAGAGCCGAGCAGAGTTCCGTCGAAGTCGGACACGACCAGATTCACGTCTTTTATATCGGGTCTACTAATCACAGGCTGTAACGAGCAGGTTCAGTGCGCAACCATTCGCCGATTGTCTCTCCGACCATGATTGACGATGGATTGGTATTGGCCCTGGGCACCGTGGGAAAAATCGATGCATCAGCGACAACAAGGCCTTCTATCGAATGGCAACGACCGTATTGATCCACGACTGCATCAGGATCGTCGGATTGCCCCATTCGGGCTGTACCGCACGGATGGTATCCAGATGCCGAAAAACGTCTCAAGAGCTCGATGATGTCACCCCGGTCATTAACCCTATGCAGGTCGGGGAACGTGACTTCGTCGGTAAGAGCCCCCAGGGGACCGGTCTCAGTGAAACGTAATGCATCTAAGAAACAGTCGGCGAGACGCTCCGCGTCGCGGTCCATCTCACAGAATCGAGATTTAATTGTTGGAGCAGTGAACGGATCTGCGTTCGGGAACAGCAGTTCCCCGACACCGTCAACCTGCTCAAGGACTGCTGCTACACCAAAATAAGGAACATTTTCCCGACCTGTGAACGTCAACTGTTCGATCTGTAAATCCATTCGATCCTGGCTATCAGGGGATGTGTACCTCAAAATCGTTTGGATAATTGGTTGGTCACTATTTACGAGTTCGAGATGAGTTGGCCGACACAAGACAAACAAACCTGGATGGTCCGATAGATTTTTTCCAACGCCGGACACTTCAGCGGATACGTCCACGCCCATCCGAGCTAAATCGTGTGAAGGGCCTATGCCGGAGCGCAACAAAATGCCCGGCGTATGGATAGCGCCCGCACATAGAACCACAAGCTTGGAACGAATCTTTTCAATCGACCCGTCTTCAAGAATTACTTCAACCCCGACTGCCTTACCTCTTTCAATTATCAACTTGTTGGTGTGGCATCCCCCACGGATTTCCAGATTGGGACGCAATCTGATGGGAGCGAGATAGGCGGACGCGGTTGATACCCGCAGCTGTCCTAGTTTGTTCATGGGTTGAGGTCCCGCCCCCCAACCATCAGGGTCGTTTTGGTCCTGGCACTCGGGATACCCCAACTCGTCTGCGGTCGCAAGAAAAGCCTGATGTAACTCAGTTAGCTCATCATATGGATATCTGCGCACCGTGATTGGGCCTGCATCCCCGTGGAAGGTCTCATGCCCAAAGTCGAGGTCGCGCTCGATCCTGCAAAAGGTTGGAAGAACGTTTTCCCAACTCCATTCGGAGTTACCGCGGTCAACCCAATCATCATAATCTTCTGGCACACCACGTAAAAAGATGCATGTGTTGACAGCACTTGACCCGCCCGTGACACGCCCCCTCGGAAGAGGCTGGTTGGGCCGCTGCTCCGTTGGGGAATAGTCGAGACGCCAATCGTGATCGACAAGGCTGTTGTGATGACCGTTTCTTAGATCTGCTGGGGTATCGGTTAGATATGAATAGTCAGGGCCCGCCTCAAGTAGTAACACACTCGTATTGGGATTCTCACTAGCACGAGCCGCTAGTGGCGCTCCCGAAGCACCGGCACCGACGACAATAATTTCGAAGTTGCGGACACTTGCCATCTCTTTGACGCTAGTTGCCAGCGCGAAAGAGGGCTTACTCATTAGTTGATCTAGGCTTTGCAGATGGCTGACACCATTATTCGCAACGCCACCATTATTGATGGAACTGGTGCTGACCGATTCGTCGGCGACGTCGCCGTAGATGATGGCCATATCACCGAAGTTGGTGAAACTTCTGGTTCCGCTGCCGCGGAAATTGATGCCACTGGGCTTGTATTGGCGCCCGGATTTGTAGACGTCCATACCCACGATGACGGTGCATTACTTCGACATCCCGACATGGAGTTCAAAATCTCGCAAGGCTGCACGAGTGTCGTCGTTGGGAACTGCGGGTTCTCGGCTATACCAGCTGTACCCGGAGAGCCCACGTTGGACCTATCTGGGATGCGAGCAGAATGGCGTGATCTCGATGGCTATCGCCAGAATGTAGAGAAATCGAAGACGGCAGTTAACGCCATGATGCTTGTTGGGCACAACACCATCAGATCATTAGAAATGGGTGGAGACCGTCGGCCACCTAGCGACGCGGAACTTGAACGAATGTGTGATCATGTCCAATTAGCGATGGAGCAAGGAGCATGCGGGTTTTCCTCTGGTCTCATCTACCGCCCCGGACGCTGGTCAGATACAGAAGAAGTGCTTGAACTCGCCAAGGTCGTTGCGCCCTATGACGGCATTTATGCAACCCACATGCGCAACGAAAATGATTATCTACTCGAAGCGGTTGACGAAGCTTTGGAGATAGGTGATCGAGCAGGCGTAGCGGTGCAAATCAGTCACCATAAGGCCGCAGGTAAGAGAAACTGGGGAAAGGTCAAAGACTCGCTGGCGAAAGTCGATGCCGCTGTGGCTGACGGAGCCCGAGTAACTCTTGATGTCTACCCATACACCGCAGGTAGTGGCCCAATGGTCCAGTACTTCGATATAGATAATCCAAACCCAGAACTGGCAAAGGCAATCCAATTAGCATCATGTCCCGCCTATCGACAGTATGAAGGCCGAATGCTGATTGACGTAGCGGAAGAGCTTGAAATATCAGTCACGGAGGCAGTGAGACATATCCTGACCGCCCCCGAAGGAAAAAGTACGATCTGTATTCAACACATCATGGATGAAGGCGACATCGTTTCCAATTTGCGTCACGATCGAGTGATGATTGGGTCCGACGGAATTCCAGACCTGACAGGCAAGCCGCACCCTAGGTTGTTTGGGACCTTTCCTCGCGTGCTGGGTAGATATGTCCGAGAACAAGGTGTCCTGGGCCTGGAAAGCGCTGTGCGAAGAATGACCTCGTTGTCTTGCGATGTTCACGGCCTTCATAACAGAGGGCGAATAACTGAGGGCAACTGGGCAGATCTGGTGTTGTTTGACCCCGATCTGGTTACCGATATCGCTACTTATGAGGACCCCAAACGAGAATCTGCGGGCATTCGAAACGTCTGGGTAAACGGCCAGTTGGCTTTTCAAGAGAGCCTTCATACACAGATCGGAGCAGGAAAGGTTCTCAGTTATCGCAAACACTAAACCTCAGAGATCAGCGAGCGCCGAGTACCCTGGGTGTTCACAGCGCTGAACAAAAGCGTTACACCTTCTCCGTCTTAGGCAACCTTGAGGCGGCCCCCGCTTATGCCGAACTATCGGCCACCATTTGAAAGCTCGCAAACTTGACACCGACTTTTGCAGAACTCGGCGTACCTCAGGACCTCATAACGGCCTTAGCTGAACAAGGAATCGAATCACCATTCGCGATCCAAACCCTCGCTATTGGCGATGCGATGGCACGCCGAGACGTTTGCGGCAAAGCCAAAACGGGTTCAGGAAAAACATTGGCGTTTAGTCTGCCAGCGATAGCTCACACGAAAAGAAGCAAAGACGGTAAACCCACTACCTTGATGTTGACTCCCACCCGTGAACTAGCGAACCAAATCACCGGAGTAGTTGAGCCTTTAGCCAATGCACGTGGACTTCGAGCCATTGCCGTCTACGGCGGCACCAATATCGACAAGCAGATCGAAACGATAAACAATGGAATAGACATTGTTATTGCTACTCCCGGACGCCTTATCGATCTCATTGAAAGAGAAGCGGTCGATGTAGCTCTAGTTGAGTGCGTCGTTGTCGACGAAGCCGACCGCATGGCCGACATGGGGTTCCTTCCACAAGTGGAATGGATACTTAGGCATATTCAGGTTGACCACCAAACGATGCTCTTTTCCGCGACTCTGGATGGCGCAGTTGACACGGTCGTGAAAAGGCATTTGAACGACCCGGTGTTTCACGAAGTAACAGAACCAGAAGTCACGGTAAGTGAAATGGGTCATATCTTTATGTCTGTTCACAAAATGAATAGGGTCCAAGTTGCGGCGAGAATCATCAACCAAGGCACCAAAACGATGCTTTTCACGCGCACCAAAAGGGGAGCGGATCAACTGGAAAAAGAGCTTCGGGTCGAAGGCGTCAAGGCGGCAGCCATCCACGGTGATTTGCGACAATCTCAAAGAGAAAAAGCCCTAAAGGATTTCAGTGGTGGTGGACTTAAGGCCCTGGTAGCCACCGATGTAGCAGCAAGAGGGATTCATGTAGATGACGTAGATGTTGTTGTTCACTACAACCCTCCCGATGATCACAAGACATACCTGCATCGCTCAGGTCGGACAGCGCGAGCTGGGTCAACTGGCACAGCTGTAACCATGTTTCTCTGGGATGAAGAACTCCAGGTTCGACAACTTCAAAGACGTTTGGGCCTCAAGCTGCCACTTCATGAAGTGTTCTCAAACGATTCTCGACTAGATGATCTACCGGCATGGGTACTTCAACAAAGCTGACTTTTGGCTCAGTACAACTTCCGTCGGCTGCCGCGCAGGCGGCCCAACAAATCCTCGACCGTATAGAGAATGGGAACGGCGATGAAGACTTAATTCAGGAATTAGCCAGCCTTGGTCGTCTTAGAGAAGAAGCGCTCATTGATCACCGAGTAACGGGCGCGGTATTTACCCCCTACCCCATAGCCCAGGAATTAGTTGATCTCCTTGCCGTTGACGTCGGAGAAATTGTCTGCGACCCTTCGGCTGGCTCAGGGATCTTCCTCCTTGCAGCAGCTGAACGAAAGTTCCAAGGAGGCGAGTCGGTCTCTTCGATCGCGGAAACCCTGAGAGGCATAGATATAGACCCTGTAAGTGTCGAAGTTGCACGATTGACGTTGAAACTTTGGGCCATTTGGAGGGGAGGACGATGGCCATCGGCGGATCACCTCATGGTCGGCGATGGATTACTTGCCGTGCCCGAAGAATGGCTCGGAACCTGTGACGTCGTAATAGGAAACCCGCCGTTTCTGGGGCAATTGAAGTCTGAGACCAGTCGCGACAGGAGTCGAGCACAAGCCCTTAAACAAAGATTCGGCTCTCGCTATACGGCATACGTTGACGAAAGCATGCTCTTTTTCCTTCTGGCAGTTGAGTTGATTAGCAAGGATGGAAGAGTCTCGCTTATAGTCCCATCCTCAACATTGGGGTCAGACTCGAGTCAACTGGCTAGGGAGTGGATTGATAGCCGACTAGCGCTCAGCGAAATTTGGGTCGGAGGCAGGTCCGTATTCGACTCGGCAGCGGTTGATGTCATAGCTCCCATACTCCGAAGCGAGAAACGTGACGAATGCACAATCGTTAGGTATGAGACACAAGATGCCCTGGTGGTGCCGCGGCCTCTTCCCGGTCGTTGGTCTTCGTTATTGGCTCACGCCAACGGGGTGCCTACGGTCGCGATAGCAAATACAAGACGCTTAGGCAACCGAGCGGTGGTCACAGCGGACTTTCGAGACGCGTATTACTGGCTTGCCGAGCGGGTGGTGGAAGCCGTTCAAAACGATGATCGACCCAAACTCGTGACGGTTGGCTTAGTCGACCCATTTTGTTACCGATATGGCGATGTGCAGACACGATTTGCCAAACAGCGTTTTCAGCGCCCAGTGGTCAAAATAGAAGATAATCCTCCGACCAGATTGGCCAGCTGGGTAGAACAAAGACTAATCCCCAAGCTGTTGGTTGCGACCCAAACACGGATCGTCGAGTGTTACGCAGACATAAAAGGCGAACTGTTACCTTCGACGCCCCTAGTGACGATCATCCCGGAACAAGAAAGCCAACTGTGGCACTTGATGGCCGCTGTTAGCTCGCCGCCGGCTTCTGCCTGGCTGGCGAGCGCTGCCGCAGGTACCGGTTTAAGTCAGGGCACGATGAGACTTCGAGCTTCACTAATAGCTGACCTTCCGCTACCAGAACTATCAAAAGCTTGGGATCTTGGAGCAGAACTAGCCCACGAAATCCAAGAAAATGGGGCCGATGACGAACTACTGCGACGCTTCGGAGAGACTATGAATCAGGCGTATGGCTTCCCTTCAAGCGAGTTACTTCACTGGTGGATTTCACAAATCCCAAAAAAACGGCCTTGACCTTGTAGGTAAGGCCTCAGGTAGCCTTTTAGTTCAGCCCTGGAGCGACAGTGTCCGAAACATCTAACAGCCCCGAATCTTCTGTCACCGATCCTCCTCCCGCGTCCGGAGCCTGGTTTGAAAATATGCCAGTAGCGGAAAGACAGTTCTTTGATCTTTCTCCCGATCGGCCTTACGTACTTGAAAGTGGTGGCGAACTCGTAGCCCCACAAATTGCTTATGAAACCTGGGGCAACCTAGACGCTGCATCGGGTAACGCAGTGTTGATATGTCATGCATTGACGGGAGACGCGCACGCATACGGTGAAGCTGGTCCAGGACAACAGACCCCAGGTTGGTGGAATGACTTCATAGGTCCTGGTCGCCCTATAGACACTGACCGGTTCTTCGTCGTGTGTGCCAACGTCCTCGGCGGGTGCCAAGGCACGACGGGACCAGCGTCAATCAACCCAGTTACAGGCAGGCGTTGGGGAGGCGACTTCCCTGTCGTGACGATACGAGATGTTGTTCGATCGCAGAGAGCGCTTGGTCAACACTTAGGGATTCAGAGATGGATGGCGGTCGTCGGGGGATCGATGGGAGGTATGCAGGCGCTCGAGTGGGCGACTAGCTACCCAGACCGGTGTGGTTCTTTAGTGATCATCGCATCAACTGCTGCAGCTTCAGCGCAACAAATAGCCTGGAGTCAGGTTGGCAGGCAGGCAATCCTTGACGACCCCGCATATGACGAGGGCCATTATTACGACGCCGCACCCGGAGAAGGCCCGCATTCAGGATTAGCTAATGCCCGACGTATTGCAATGATTCATTACCGGAGCGACGAAGAGTTCGACCGACGGTTCGATAGACACAGCAATGATGCAGTCGAACCGTTTCGGCTAGATCACCGATTCGATGTTGAGAGTTACTTGGATTACCAAGGGGAAAAGATTCAATGGCGCTTTGACGCCAACACTTACCTAATTTTGAACAAAATGATGGACCTTCACGATGTTGGTCGTGGCCGTGGAGGAGTCGAACAGGCTCTGAAGCGAATTACCTGCCCCAGCCTTTTGATGAGCGTTCGCACAGACTTCCTCTACCCACGTCATCAACAAATTCGAATAGTCGACGCACTAAAGGGGCGAGTGCCGGTCGAACACATTGATATAGACAGTGACAACGGCCATGACGGATTTCTCACTGAACCGGAACAAACTGGTCGCCCGATGGGTGATTTCATAGAAAAAATCTCCAAAGGCGCTATCTCCTAATGTCCCTGCGCACCAAGTTCAACCGCTGGCCGGTAAGACAATGTCTTCTATTTCGTTCAAGTCGCTCTCGCTTAACTGCCAACCAGCAGCAAGAGAATTAGCAAACACCTGACTCGGACTCGTAGCTCCCGCGATCACACTCGGAATGTGGGGCTTAGACAGAAGCCAAGAAAACGCTAAGTCCAATAGTGACTGATCCCTATCGTGCAGCCACTCGCGCAACCGTTTGACAGCACGCAAATTGCGCTCCGTTAAGAAAAGGTCCAGACGATCTTGGGGCCATTCCGCTAAACGGGTTCCTGGAGTCGGCCCATCGGCGCTGACCTTTCCAGTGAGTAGCCCTGATTCGAGAGGGAAAAACGGTAAGAAACCGATGTCGCGGCTATCGCATACATCGAAGACTTCAGCCTCGGGTTCGCGATACAGCACCGAATAACGATTCTGCACGGTTCGATAAGGCACCAGAGATTCTCGTGTTGAAATTTCAGCCGCGGTATCAAGTCGGTCCGCGTCGTAATTTGAGCAACCAATTTCTCGAACCTTTCCAGCTACCACCAGATCATTCAGCGCCTGAAGTGTCTCTAATTCGTCTACTTGTTCATCCGGAGTGTGTATCTGGAATAAGTCGATCCAGTCGGTATCCATTCTGCGCAAACTTCGATCAACAGACCGTCTAATCCACTCGGCGCTTCCCCCTGTGAGGCCTGGATCGATATCTCTAAGTCCAAATTTGGTGGCGATGACCACCTGATCTCGGTGACCTTTCATTGCTCGACCCAGCATCTCTTCTGAGGCTCCGGCGCCGTAAACATCTGCGGTGTCGAAAAAGTTGATGCCGTTATCTAAACAGGCTCTAAAGACTTCGTCAGTTAACTCTTGATCAATGCGGGTTCCAAAGTTGTTGCATCCAAGGCCGACCTCTGAAACTTCGAGTTCGCCTATCCGTCTTAGTTTCATGCTCGGATCATAGGAGTGTCTGGCACTACCGTCTTCATGTGCCCGAACTGATCGAAGTTGACCTCTATAGGAAAGCTGCTGAGAGCGCATTGGGTCGAACTATTGCGTCAGTCGCAATTCCTAATGAGACTTACTTGGTCGGTGACACCGATTTGTCTGATTTTCAGTCGGTGCTGTATGGCTGTCAATTGCGCGGGGTTAGAAGAATTGGAAAACTGCTCCTACTAGACCTAGGCGCTGTTTCAGTCGGCATGCGCTTTGGGATGACAGGGCGTTTAATCGTTGACGGTGAGCCATCAATTGATCAGCTGCTGTATACGACCAATGAGGTGAAGGAGAAACATCTGCGCTGCGTCATTACCTTCGAGGAACAAGGCGCGCTATCAATGATCGACCCCCGCCGTTTCGGAAATGTGGAGTTAGGACCTGAGGAGGGCCAACTCGGTCCAGACGCAGCAACAATAACGTCCGAAGAGTTGACGATGTTCCAAAGCTCATCAGCGTCGATTAAGGCGCTGCTCCTCAACCAGAAACGAATAGCGGGCCTCGGCAACCTGCTGTGCGATGAGATCATGTGGAGAAGCGGCGTGAACCCCACAAGAGGTGGCCGCACCATGGAGACAACCGACATAGAACTACTGGCGTCAACTATTCGTGGAACTATCTCGGAGCTCAGCGATCGAGGAGGATCCCACATGGGAGACCTTCAGTCTGAACGCCGACAGGGTGGAAGTTGCCCCATAGATGGATCTGAATTAGAGCGAGATACGGTTGCAGGTCGAACTACCTGGTGGTGTCCTGAGCACCAATTGTGAGTTGTTCTAGCTACTCTGAGAATGTGCTAGCCGTCGCTATATCCGCCCAACAGTCACAGGAAGCTGTAGGCACTGGTTCACAAAAGTGGTGGTTCCTCGTAGCTGCTTTGTTTTTGTTGTCCCTTGGTCTGTTGGCGGCCTTTACCAAGGTGTGGCGAAGGACGCTGCCCCCGGCGAAAGCCGCGTATGTTCCACCCGACTTTGTCTTCTCGGTAGTAGAAGAAAACGAGACAAACACGAATGAAGAAACGCAGGGGGAGCAGCCCGGACTAGGTTCGGGTGATGGCCGATGGATTCAACCCCCAAGAAATGATTGATCGTTTTCGAGAACGAGCCGAAGCTGTAAAAAAACGGAACCTCCCGGCCGTAGGCGGCGAGGAAAGAAGACTGTTTATAGAACAGGCGGAACGAGACTTCATGGACTTTTCCATAATCTCTGATGCTTCAGCGACTTTGGAGAACGGAATTCTTACCCTCTCCGTTGACCTCCGCACCCCGGACAGCCACAGCGACGAACAAGGTTGATCTGTTGAGTCCACCGTCAGGCTTGGTACAGTGACGCATTGCCGCGGATGTAGCTCAGTTGGCTAGAGCGCAACCTTGCCAAGGTTGAGGTCGCCGGTTCGAACCCGGTCATCCGCTCAAAGTGACTGTCCCTGGCCCAAAGCGGGTTGGGGACAATTACTTTTTGGAATGCTAAGAGGTTCTGGAAATTGTTCTCTCAGCATGTAGGGTCAACACATGTTCTCGGGATGACCCCGGTGCACGACCTTAGGAGATCCATTGGTTGCAGCCGCTTCGGTGGATCAGAATCGACCAGATCTAGCGCGATTCTTGAAGTTCACATTTCCCTACGTAGCAGTACACCTCGCCTGCCTTTTCGTGTTCATAGTGGGTGTGAGTTGGTTTGCCTTAGTGGTGTCAGTCGTTGTTTACCTGCTTAGGGGCGTCGGGATCACGGGCTTTTACCATCGCAAATTCAGTCATCACGCCTTCAAAACCGGACGCGTCGTTCAGTTCGCCGGAGCATGGCTCGGTACTAGTGCCGCTCAAGGAGGACCACTGTGGTGGGTTGCTCACCACCGTCGCCACCACAGAGTGTCTGATCAAGAGGGCGATATACACTCACCAAAGGTGGAGGGCTTTGGGATTGCCCATCATGGATGGCTTACTCGCAGCGCAGCCGATCCCACCCACATGGACGAGGTAGCGGATCTGGCCGTATATCCGGAGCTTCGATGGTTGGATCGCAACTCGCATCTGCCGATTCTCGCTACGGCCTTCGGACTGTTCTTTGCAGGAATAGCAATCGGTCGAATATTTCCCTGGAGCGGCACGGACGGGCCACAGCTTGTGATCTGGGCATTTTTCATCAACACAGTGCTTCTATGGCATGTCACCTTTGCTGTGAACTCCGTCTGTCACCGGTGGGGTAAACGTCATCACAACACGAATGATGACAGTCGCAACAACTGGGTCATAGGCATATTGGGGTTGGGAGAAGGTTGGCATAACAACCATCACAGGTTCCCAGGCACCTCTCGCCACGGATTCAAGCGAAGCCAATTGGACTTCACCCATATGGTCATCAGGGCACTTGCCCGTATGGGTCTAGCGCGCGACCTGCATCCGGTACCGGCGCGTTTGTGGCTGGGGCCAAAACCCTCTCGGTGGACCACTTAGGAAATAAAAATTGGCCGATTTGAGCGTGCGGTCTGTGTTCTCGCTGTGAAAGAGTTAGAGAGTTCGATCGATAGGGAGATCTAATGGGTTTACTTGATGGACGCGTCGTTCTTATCACCGGCGCAGGACGCGGAATTGGACGTGAACACGCGCTCCTCATGGCTTCCGAAGGAGCCAAGATCGTGGTCAACGACCTAGGTGGCGGCGTAGACGGCTCCGGCGAAGACACCGGACCCGCTGAGGAGACCGCACAAGAAATTCGCGACATGGGAGGCGAAGCGGTCGCCAACAATGACTCCGTAACCGATTGGGAGGGGTCTCAGCGGATGGTAAATGCTGCGGTCGAAGCATTCGGAGATCTGCATGTCCTGGTAAATAACGCAGGCATTCTTCGAGACCGGGTTGTGGTCAACATGACTGAGGGCGAGTGGGACGCGGTTATTGACGTTCACATGAAGGGTCATTTTTGCCCCACACGCTGGGCTGCCGCGTATTGGCGAGAGCAAACCAAGGCAGGAGTCGAGGTTGATGCAGCGGTTGTCAACACAGCCTCGGGCGCAATGTTGGGCAATCTCGGTCAACTTAACTATTCCGGAGCTAAAGCTGGTATTGCAGCTATGACACTTGTAGCAGCAGGCGAGTTAGCCCGTTACGGGGTAAGAGTTAACTGTCTGGCTCCCATTGCCCGTACCCGAATGACGTTGCAGACTCCCGGGCTTGAAGAAGTAGTCGCCGCCCCCGAAGATCCTTCGGATTTTGATCTCTATGACCCTGCAAATATCAGCCCACTTGTCGGCTATCTCGCCACGGAAGCTTGCCCCTTTACTGGGGGCGTTTTCCACGTGGGTGGTAACGAGGTCGGTCTCTATGGTGGTTGGTCGTTGGCCGATGACGATATTTTGGCCACCGATGGGCGTTGGACGGTCGCAGATCTTAAGGATAAAGCGCCCGGTTTGTTGGATGGTCGCAGCAACCTGGCGTCGGTTACCACCTCTATTGGTGACACCTTTAAAGGGTTCGGTAAGCGACAACCAACGGACTAAAAAGTCGGCGTTTAATAGTCGGCAAGGAACCGACCGCTGTTCGCGTCTAAGGCGGCGGAGTACAGCCGTGTCAGCATGGCCTCAAACAACCTTTGACTTTCATCGTTTGGAGTTTCGATGGTCGAAAGGTTGTTCGCCAGCATTCCCATCCACCACAAATGTGCCTGTTCATAATCGCTGCGAATATGTCGAGTTGCGGAGCGATCTATTCCCAACCCCACGAGCGTTTCAACGTAGGTGTCAATGAGGTCATCCTCAAGAGAACGTCGGGTTTCGATAGTCAGGTTGGTTGCCAAAAAGAAAGAAAGATCTGTTGCCCCACCGCTGAACATTGCTGTTTGCCAATCGATAACCGTGATATTTCCGTTGTGGTCGAACAGCATGTTCGCTAGTCGATAATCAGCATGAGCGATGGTTAACGGATTCGACATAAGGTTGCTCTGCCAACCTCCCAACAACGGAACGAAAGAATGGAGCCAGTCAAGTCCTTGCGTGGGGAGCAGCTCACCGAACCGTTCGACGAAACGAGGAAGGGCCTGCGACATTGCTTGGCCTAAGCCCCCTACCAGTTGTGGGGCATCAATACCAGGGACCCAGTTGAGGGAAACGCTACGTGATCGGGTCCAAAAGGGAGCGTGCAATCGGGCGAGGGCTTCAACAGCAGCACGTGCTTGGTCTGCAGAAGCGCCTTCTACCTGATCGCCGGGACTCGCCGGATGCAAGTCATCAAGAATCAAAACTGCTTTGCTGTTCTCCACGAAATTCGCGCGACAAGTCGGTATCGGGGTAGTGATCAGAGGGGCCAGACGAAAATAAAATTCTGACTCCCGGAACCACACATTCAGCATCTCGCCGACCTGACGACCACCCGGATCTTGGGTAGGAAGCTTGATTACCAGACGGTCTGGAAGACCCGTTTCGTTCACTTTCCAAGTCACATGCAACCGAGCGAGACTCCCAAGAAAAGCGCTTTCTGCAGCTAAAGGCTCACTCCGGACTGCTGAAATTTCTACTCCTGGATTAGGGGGAGCGAAGCCGCCTTCACGTAATAGCGAGCTCAGGTGTTCTGGCGAAAATTCAGTCGGATCTTCGGGGAAATCTTCGATCATTATTTGCTATGTGTCTCAAACTTTTCGGGTATCCACGTCGCCAAACGATCACGCACATGATCTGTGGCCTCTACCAAAAGATGTCCGGCGCCGGCTAGTGGCACCAGCTCACCACCACCGATAATCATGCGAACTAACTCGCTGGCTTGCATGGGAAGGATCTCGTCTTTGTCGCCGTGAAACAAAATGACAGGAACCCGGGTAGCTAAGTCTTCGGCGGGTTCACATCCAGCTGACTGCGTCGCTAATGTCACTACTCCCGCACAATGTTCTTGCAAAATAACAGCAGCTTGTAGAGCGGGAGCGCCTCCAAAAGAGTGACCCATGGTGATGAAACTGGTTGCACCACTTCTGGTTGCTAAATCTGCGGCAGCAACGAGATCATGAACGCATTTGTCAGTGTCGTTCGGTACCCGATAACCGACGCGAATCATGCCGATGTTTGAGTCCGCCAGAGCTACTCCGAGCTCTTGGTAGAGCGCTTCAGCGGGACCCAACACTCCGCCCATGGCGCCGCCACAAGCAAGCACTACATGTTTTGCTTCAGGGGGACCATGCCAAAAAAGGCTCAGTAACCCATCCATTGTGTAGACCTCAATGTGACGCAAGTTTTCGGTAAGCATTGATTCAACAGCTGCCATCGTCCGAAGTTGTTCTAGCGGAGTTGGCGGTGGATCCGTCTCACTTGATGAAGTTGACACAAGACTCCCTCGTTTGGCTGTGTTGAAGCTTGAATTCTGTTTGAGGATTCGTCAAATGGTTTACTGAAACTGCGGATCAGGCTGTTGGGTTCGCTACGATCAATTCTCTGGTTTGGCGGGGTGGCCGAGTGGTTAGGCAGCGGCCTGCAAAGCCGTGTACGCCGGTTCGATTCCGGTCCCCGCCTCAAGAGCTTGTATAGCTAGCAGTCAGAAATGGCTGATAGGTTACGAGCACCTAGGGCGATTGGCGCAGTTGGTTAGCGCGCTTGCATGACACGCAAGAGGTCACAGGTTCAACTCCTGTATCGCCCACCACCCCGAAACCCTTGAGGGCACTGAGACAACGCTCAGGCGACGAGAGACTAATGCCCGACACCCGTCACGCTGCTGGGCACCTCCTGCAGCGGGAGTGGCGAGGGGCCCTCGTGTCGGTGTCCGCAGCACGCGCGAGAACCTGACAGACTTGCTGTGCACTATGTCAACACAACAAGGCTCCACCCGGTTACCAGTTATTGATGTGGGCCCTTTCTTGTCAGGCGAGAAGGACGCTCTACAAACAACCGCAGAAGAGCTAAGAGCGGCGCTTGAAGAGGTGGGCTTCCTGTCCATAGTCGGTCACGGCATCGAATGGCAGATAGTCAGTGAGATGTACGGCTGGGCAGCCCGCTACCACGATTTGGATGACGTTGTGAAACTGAACCATGAGATGACTTCTGCCCGCATGGGTTACGTAGGGCTAGGGGGCGCAAAACGAGGAAATCGTCCTCACGCCCTCAACGCAGCCTTTTTCATGGGACGACCCGGTTCGAAAAGGAACCAGTTCCCCGACGAGGAGGCCCTGCCTGGTTTTAAAGATGCAGCGGAAACCTATTACTGCACCATGGAGACACTCTGTCAGTGCCTTTTGCCGCTTTATGCCATAGCAGCAGACATGTCTGCGAATCATTTCGAAAAGTTCTTTGACCCTGCTTTAGCAACATTAAGGATGAGTCATTACCCCCCAATCGCACCAGATCCAGATCAGTGGGGAATTGACCCTCACAGTGACGCAGGGTTTATGACGTTGCTCCCAACGAACGAAGTAAACGGTCTCGCTATTAAGTCCGACGATGGATGGTTCGCTGTGGAGCAGGAGCCTGAATCATTCGTAGTGAATGCCGGGGACACACTGAGGACTTGGAGTAATAACCGATTCCGTTCGACTAAACATCGGGCTTTGAATGTCACCGTCGGTGATCGCTACGCTATTCCGTTCTTCTTCGACCCTCGAGCTGACACAGTGATTGAACCGCTCTCGGGTTGTGTCAACGACCTTCGACCGGTGGCGGTGGAGTCGTACAGATACGGTGAATACCTTCAGAATTTTATGCGCGACGGCTACATACCCGCGGCGAATTAAGAGACGGCAAGGATCAGTCTCAGGCGAATTTGGGTTAGTTGTATTGGTCCTTAAACTCAGAAATTTGATCAAGTTTCGGTATGACTGTGTCTGCTTCAGCTGAGGGCAGGGTGAAAACTATGCGGTTGCATCCAGCTTCAATTAGACCGTCAACGATTTCTGCTTTGGGTGGTGTCCCAAACTGTCCGAAATCGAAGGACTCTGGGTCACGACCAGCGTCAGCCGCCATTTGTTTGAGAGTAGTGATTTGTTCCGCGAAGTCGTAGCGGCCACTGATGGGCATAAAGCCATCACAGTATTCGATGATGTCTCTCATAGTTTTAGGCCCAGCAGCTCCACCCAAAATGATTGGCGGATGAGGCTTCTGAGTGGGTTTAGGCCATTGCCAGCTGGAGCTGAAGTCCACGTGTTCGCCATGAAACTCTGCCTCGTCGTTAGCCCAAAGTTCCTTCATTGCCAGGATACGTTCACGCATGACGGCGCGACGTTCGGTGAACTGGACACCGTGGTGGTGAAGTTCTTCTTTGTTCCAGCCGTAACCAATCCCGAATAGAAATCGCCCATTGGTCAACGCGTCAACTGTGGCAACGCTTTTCGCCAACCAAATAGGGTCACGTTGAGGAACCAATGTGATTCCTGTGCCGAGTTTTATTGTGCTTGTCACTGCGCCTGCCATTCCCAAGGCCACAAATTGATCATGTGTCCGCCAGTATTCCTCTGGCAGCGGTGGTGCTTTGGGGTTGAGGCCCCACGGAGTCTCGCGGCTGGTTGGGATATGGCTGTGTTCTGGAAACCAAATCGACTCAAACCCTCTGTCCTCAGCTTCTTTAGCAAGAGTCATCGGGTTGATTGCTTTGTCGGTCGGGAACATGTTTATGCCGAAATCAGTCATAAGTTGATCATAACCATGTCGAGAAGCCAGGCGCTCTGTTGAATTTGGAAAGCAGCGAATGCTCAAAGCGATGCACAAAAATGCGATGAGCCCTCACGAGGTGGAGGGCTCATCCATCACGAGTCAGTAGGTACCTTCGCAGAGCTACTTCTCAAATACCCATCGGAGTGACGGGTATTAATGTTTAGTTAGGCGTCGTGGCTATCTAGATAGGTGACCTGAAGATTTCCAGCCAATACCGGAGCGAGCAGCTCTGGGAGTCCTGTGTCCATCCGCCATTGCAAGTAACTCTGATGGTTTTCTTTGAGCGCGAACTTCTCCCAAAGAACGACAGTATCCGGATTGTTATCGTCGCTATAGACCTCGATCGATTCGCAGCCTTCGTAGGCGCGAGTATCGGGAAGAGCTCCGCGGAGGATTTCAATCAATTCGGGCCCCTTGCCCTCTTGGCAGGGGAATACGACGTGAACGGTTTGAGACATGCTTGACTCCCTTAATGTGTAGTTGTCACCACCTAGGCCGGAAGCTCATCACCTTTAGCTGGCACCGTCAACTTTTCGCCGTTGCTAGCAATGAAAAACGCAAACGACTCTTAGACGAAAGGAAGATTGCTATCGCCTAGGTGCTGTCGCAGCAATAATCTCGACTTCGATATCGCCGACCACTAAAGGGGCGCCAACGGTTGTCCGGCATGGGTATGGTGACTCGAATACGTCAAGGAACACCTCGTTCCAAGTAGCGAACTCTGACACATTGGTGAGCTGAGCGTTGACTTTGACGACGTGATCCAAAGAAAGGCCCATATCTTCGAGCATTAAGCCGAAGTTTTCCAAAGCGACTCTCGCTTGAGTCGCAATGTCGCCTCCTGTCACTTCGAATGTTTCGAGATTGATAGCGGTCATACCGCTAAAGAAATACAAGTCGCCGACTTGTATTGCTGTGGAGTTCTTGATGTCAAATTGTTCAAGCGCCGCTGACGCTGAAGGAGATGAATGAATGATGGTCATGTCGCACACCCTAGGCCCCTGTAAGTTAACGCTTGATCGAGATACTAAATCTTGTAACCGAAACAATTGCGTCTTGGTGGTGAAACGAAATAGAGGATTGTTTTGTGGCTGAAGAAAAACATGGAGAAGATGTAGACCGAGGTGATGAATGGGAACGGTTACGAGCGTCTTACTTGCGCTCAGCGGCGGTCCGGCCAGCCTCTTCGGCGCAGGGAGTCCATCATCTAGCACTTCTGAGTTCTGACGTAGAACGAACTATTGCGTTCTATCAGGATGTGCTTGAGTTCCCCATGACGGAACTCTTTGAGAACCGCGACTACAGAGGATCAACTCACTTTTTCTTCGATATCGGTAACGGAAACGCACTCGCGTTCTTTGATTTTCCAGGTCTGGAATTAGATGCCTACCGAGAGGTGTTGGGGTCTTTGCATCACTTAGCAATTTCGGTTACCCCAGAGAAGTGGCGCCACCTTCGGAGCAAATTGGAAGACGCGGGCGTTGATATTGTTTTCGAACACAAAGGATCCATTTACTTCAGCGGCCCCGACGGAGAACGACTTGAACTCCTTGCTGAGCCGTTAGGGGAGATGAGTGGCCGCCCCGTTTTGTGAATGCTTACCAAGGCCATTTCTTATTACTTGGGGGAGACAATGACGTTGCGACGAGTTGCGAGGACGTTCACTGTCATGTCGCTGCTGGTTGTGTTCTATGTATCGCCGTTAGCTGCTCACGACCCTGTGTTCCTGTCTGAAGAACACAGTTCACCTGAGGTGGGGCCTCTGTTGCCGAATGGCAATATTTCCTTTGCCATGTATGGCCGGCTCCTTTCACCGACAGCGACGCAGGGTTTCCAAGCTGGAATGAAGAGTGGCGATACTCTGAATCTTTCGCTTCTGATCCCAGCTGTTTTTCCTGAAACCAGTTTTGAAGTCGGATCGTTACCCAAGGTCGAGGTTGTGCGTCCAGACGGCACCGCGTATTACCTGAAACCAACGATCCGTGAAATGTTTCACGAACCGTATACCAACACCCGATACCTGAGACTGGGAGATCACCAGGAAACGGCGCAGCAGGGCAACTACAACTTCGTTGTCTCAGCAGCGAGGCCTGGACGATATGTGGTTTCTATCGGAACCTTAGAACAGTTCGGTACGGAGGTCATTCGCTACACCCGTCCATTAATAGTTGGACGAGCAACCCAACCGATTTATGAGTGGTTTGACGACCCGGTCGAACTGGATCAAATGTCTGATGCAGTTGCTGAAGATGTAGCCGGCGAGGCAGCAACAGAGCCTCTGCTAAAGCGAGACGATTCTGGAATTCAAAATTACGGGTCTTCCGCCATCGAAGAAGTGGAACAAGCTGCAGATGAAGAGACCTGTGACTGTGGTCGACCGCGACGATGGATAGTTGTCGCATGTGCCGTCGCCGCGCTCCTGGTGGCGCTAGTGGTACTTAAAGCAAAAAGTCTTCGCTCCGACCGTTACCGCAATGAATTATCGTCTTAATTTTTGGAGCCGGGCATCTGCCCGTCATCGTTGAGATAAATCGAGTTCTTTGGTTGAGCCAGCAACAATTCCACGGCCGGAACAAACTCGGACAACGGCATTGAGTCGTATTTAGGGTCAAAGGCTGTTTGGTCGAATTCTTGACAGAATTCGACCGTTAGATCGTAAGCCGGATGGCCCTGGAATTGGTCTCTCATGTTGCGATCTAATCCCAGGTAATGGAAGAAGTTGTATCCCTGAAAGACTCCATGCTTTTCAACCATCCAGAGGTGCTCTTCCGAAACAAACGGTTTCAGGATGGCTACAGCAATGTCTGGATGATTGTAAGAACCGAGGGTGTCTCCTATGTCATGGAGAAGAGCGCACACTACGTATTCATCGGACTTGTTCGCCCGGTAGGCGCGAGTGGCTGTCTGTAGCGAATGCTCGAGTCGATCGACAGCGAACCCGCCGTGGTCACCTTCAAGAAGTTTGAGATGTTCAAGGACTCTGCTCGCAACGTCCGAAGCCAGATGTTGGTTGTGTGCCGCAATGATTTTCCAATCTGAAGCGGTTCCCTCAGTCATCGCCCCAAAGGTCGCGGATTGTTCGAGTAGATCTCCAGAGGAGTTAGAAGCGTTCATTTCGCCCTCTTTTATCGTGCTGATTCAATGATAACCGCTGTCAATGGAGAGTTTCTTCTGGACATCTTGTAAGAGGCGCCCTCACCCGTGGCCCCGTGTTGCAGGTAGATAAGGAAGCCGATAGAACTATATTAAGTACACCAAACATGATCGAAGGATGAGACATGGAACTCAGCGCCAACTTAGGCCGTTTCTATATCAATGGAGAATGGGTTGAACCTTCTACCGACGCCACTGTCGAAGTTATAAATCCTGCTACGGAAGCCCCTATCGCGTCCATAGCGATGGGTACGCCGACTGACGTAGATGCTGCCGTTGAGGCTGCGCAAGCCGCATTCGAAAGTTACTCACAAACGTCAGTTGAATACCGTACTGATCTCTTAAATCGCATTACGGCGCTTTTAGGTGAGCGCTCAGAAGACCTAGCAAACCTCATTTCGGCTGAAATGGGTGCCCCGAAGGGCCTGGCTAAGGCAGCACAAGCTCCAACAGGGGTAGCTCATTTTGCGACTATGGCTCAGATCCTGGGCTCGTTCGAGTTTGAAGAACAGGTTGGGAAATCGTTAGTCACCAAAGAACCGGTCGGAGTCGTGGGGATGATCACACCTTGGAACTGGCCCCTCAACCAGATTGCTTGCAAAGTAGCGCCAGCCCTCGCTGCGGGTTGCACGATGGTGTTGAAACCTTCTGAGGTGGCACCATTAAACGCCATCCTGTTTGCTGAATTGTTAGATGAAGCGGAAGTTCCAGCAGGAGTTTTCAACTTGGTTAATGGCGATGGGCCTTCGGTAGGAGCTCACCTGTCAGCGCATCCTGGAGTTGACATGATGTCATTTACGGGTTCAACGCGGGCAGGAGTAGAGGTAGCTCGAAACGCTGCCCCGACAGTAAAGCGCGTCGCTCAGGAACTCGGTGGAAAGTCCGCGAACATTATTCTTGACGATGCTGACCTGGCTGAGGCTGTAGGTCGCGATGCGTTCGGAATGTGCACGAACTCAGGCCAATCCTGTAACGCTGCTACGCGAATGTTCGTGCCATTTGACCGCATGGAAGAAGCGGCGGCTATAGCCAAGGGCTCAATGGAATCGGTTTCGGTCGGGGATCCGACAAGCGATGGAACAATTATCGGTCCAGTAGTTTCTGAAGTGCAGTGGAACAAGATTCAGGCTTTGATCGAGGCTGGAATCGAAGAAGGAGCCACCCTAGTCACTGGCGGAACTGGACGCCCCGAGGGCTTGGATAGTGGCTACTTTGTTCGACCCACACTGTTTGCAAACGTAACCAATGACATGCGGATCGCTCAAGAAGAAATATTTGGCCCCGTGCTAGTAATGATCGGCTACGAGGATGATGATGACGCAGTACGTATGGCCAATGAAACGCTTTATGGCCTGTCGGGCTATGTATCTGGCAGTCAAGAAAGAGCGATGTCTGTCGCTCGGAGAATCCGAAGTGGCAATGTCCATGTGAACGGAGCGGGACCAGATTTCAACGCTCCTTTCGGCGGCTATAAACAGTCTGGTAACGGCCGTGAATGGGGCAAACATGGCTTTGAAGAGTTTCTGGAAATCAAGGCCATAATGGGAGCCGGCTGATCATCAAACGTTGACGACTTCGGTTTTTTTGCGAAGAGTTGAGAGACCGCAACTAATTGGTGTCTTGACCTAAGCCATAATGCACAGGTGAAAGTGCGGCGAATTTATATTGGGTTGCTGGCTTTAGCTGTTTCGTGCTCCAGTTCAATGGAATCCGGCGGAGACGATTCATCTCAGGGAGGCGCAACGCAGGCTACGTCGACAGTTCATTCTGAGGGCTCAGCGAGCGAAGACGTAGAAACAGTCGCTTCAAGCACAACGACGATCAAATCGAGTCACGACGTTGAACCATTTGAGGTAACGGTTGTCGCTCCCGCGAGAGTGACCAGCTACTCACAGTTCGATGTCTTAGTCCAGTCCGACGAAGAACTAGCCGATGTCACGATCATCTCTGACCGGTTGATTCTGTTGTCTGCGACAGACCGATCGGTAACCGTCCTCAGCCCCATTATTCAACAAAGCGAAACGATAGATTTCTCTGTCCATGTCACCGCTATGGATGGGCGATCCCTAAGAGTCGCACACCAAATCGAGGTCCTTTTGTACGAACATGAGGTGGAACGCACCAGACATCTCAACCCTGCAGATCTAGAAGGAACAGCTACGGAAGATTACGCCGTGTTCAATTTTGGTTTTGAAACCGTTTTCGTTAGCGAGCGTTACAGCGAGACCTATTGCTACCCAACTGTTAATGACTGCGACGAACGAAATGGGTCGTTTACCGCTGACGCACACAACATGATGGTCGGCGACTTCAACGGTGACGGTCACCAAGACCTGGTAGTGGGGTGGGTCATATTCCCCCACACGCTCACTCACAAAGAACGAAGCACAGTGAGGGTGTATCTGAACGACGGAACTGGTCGCCTGATAGCTGATCCAACGATTTATCTTTCAGGAAAGCCACCGGAACGCAACATGGCATACCGCCTAGTCGTCGACGACTTCAACCAGGATGGCGTAGATGATATCTTCGCCGGTTCTCAAGGTTTGCTGAAGCTTCTTCCAACTGGGGAGAGAGTCAATGACATGGACCCGCATGTTTTGTTGCTGTCTAGTGATGGCAAACTCGTTGACGCTTCAGACAGCATTGATTACCGCGGCACCAGATTTTTCGCTCATGATGCTTCGTCGGGAGATATAAACGGCGATGGATTTCCGGACGTCTTGGCTGCTCGGACTTTGTTTTTGAATGAAGGAGGAATGGGTTTTGTCAATTCGATTGAAAACCTTCCTGAGGGATTGCGTCGAAATGATCACTATGTGATGTCGTCCCTGCTCGCAGATTTCAATGGCGACGGGTTAGCTGACCCGGTTCTCTTTTGGGGCGACGAAATAGATTCCTTGAGTCCTCGACCGGCACAAATAGCGATTAGCGAAAAGCAAAAGCCCAGCGCTGAATGGCCGGTCCAAAGTCTACCAATAGGGCCTTTCGGACTTGGAACCACCAAATTCAACCATGCAGCCTCTGCAGATATCGACGGTGACGGAGATGCCGACATTGTCATTGGAACAACCAGAACAGGGAGCCTCTACTACGTAGGGCGCTTCATCCAAATCCTCCGCAACGACGGCTCAGGAAATTTCACCGACATCAGCCAAGAGGC
>TARA_B100000686_G_scaffold289831_2_pt1 | contig 29465 bp, 32 predicted proteins | sample TARA_B100000686 | Tara Oceans TARA_B100000686 (sample SAMEA2622733) | marine metagenome | biome: marine biome (ENVO:00000447); feature: marine epipelagic mixed layer (ENVO:xxxxxxxxx); material: "saline water (ENVO:00002010), including plankton (ENVO:xxxxxxxx)" | depth 150 m | reverse complement strand
GTTCGCAACGCTGAGGTCGTGGGTTCGAACCCCATGCGGTCCACCATTAAATTACTTAGGGTCGGATACGAAACGGCCTCGTTTAAGCCGTTGAAACGCCTCGAACGAGGCCGCATCCATCTCTGAGTAGCACTGACTATGCAGGAAAAAACATTTCGGGCAGTCCTCCGTTGTATCGCTGGGTGCAAGGGTGACCATTCACTCCTAACTCCCATTTATCACTGCCCCATCTGTAACGACCTACTCGAAGTGCATCACGACATTGAGGCTCTCAAAGAACGTTCCCCTGGCTCATGGATGAAGCTCTTTGATGAAAGATACAAACGCACAACTTGGCCTTATGGCTCGGCAGTCTGGGGAAAAAAGGAATGGGTGTGCCCTATCGTTCACGACGACAATATCGTCTCGATGGATGAAGGCGGAACTAATCTCTTTTGGGCTGAACGACTTGGACAAGAGATAGGAATCGATGACCTATGGGTGAAGCTATGTGGGAATTCTCACACGGGTTCATTTAAAGACCTCGGAATGACGGTTCTCGTTTCCGTGGTCCGACAGATGATTAAGCAGGGCGCACCAGTCCGTGCCGTCGCCTGTGCCTCAACAGGGGACACCTCAGCATCGCTTGCCTCTTATGCTGCAGCTGGAGGCATCCCCGCTGTCGTTATTCTTCCTCGCGGAAAAGTATCAACTGCCCAACTCGTACAACCACTCTCAAACGGTGCAACCGTGCTGTCGCTCGACACCGATTTCGACGGATGTATGACTATCGTTAAGCGTCTCTCCTCAGAAGAAGGCATCTATCTCGCGAACTCAATGAACAGCATCCGACTCGAAGGCCAAAAGACCGTCGGGGTCGAGATCGTGCAGCAGTTCGACTGGGAGGTACCAGACGTCATAGTCATACCTGGAGGCAACCTTGGCAACGTCAGTGCTTTGGGGGCAGGCTTTGACATGATGGAACAACTCGGTGTGATTTCAAAACTACCCCGTATCGTTGTCGCACAAGCTGCCGCCGCCAACCCGTTATACCTTGCTTACAAGAATGACTGGGACTTTCAACCCATCACGGCTACACCCACGCAGGCTTCTGCTATCCAAATTGGGAACCCTGTATCAATAGATAAGGCAATGCGTACGCTCAAGCGATACCGAGGAATAGTTGAACAAGCCAGCGAAGAAGAACTCGCTGATGCAGCGGCCAGAGCCGACCGAACAGGCATGTACAACTGCCCTCATACGAGTGTGGCATTGGCCGTACTAATAAAATTACGTAAATCAGGACAAATATCAGGCTCAGAAAGAGCGGTCGTGATCTCAACAGCCAATGGCCTGAAGTTCACAGATTTTAAACTCGGCTACCACAGAGGGTCTCTACCAGAAGTTTCATCACATTTAGCTAATGTGCCAATCGAACTATCGAACGATTACGATGCCGTAAGAAAACAGGTCGACCAGTTAACTGGCAGACAACACTAAATCCGGAATACGAACTCATGTGTGACGTCTACGACTAAGGATTTGAAAGTCTCATAAATTAATAGCAACAAGCCCACCTGTCAGGCATGCAGCAGGGAAATTCTAAGCGACAAGTATCCGGTTTATCGGCCTAAATAAACCCTTATCCATTTGGGAAATCACCCTCCCTGGGTCATGTGCAGACATCAAGAACCCGAGATACTTCATTACTAATTAACAGTCTCATAACGTCATATTCTTGACATAGTTACGACCGCTTCAGAAAATACTATCCATATGGCGATCCCACGGATTACGAAAGAAGACCTCCAAGCACTGCTAGAAGACGATGAATCGGCTAGCCCAGTCATCGTAGACGCGCGATTGAAATATCCTTACGAGCACAGCACCGTCACATTGCCCGATGCAATTCGACTTTCCTCACCTGATTTCGACGGCAGTTCAATACCGAAAGATAAAGATGTTGTCGTCTATGACTCCGACCCAGAAGAAATAGTCAGTGCGAGAGTTGCAGCCGCACTGATTCGTCAGGGATACCGCGCCAGTGCACTTCAAGGAGGCATTGAAGCGTGGCTAGTAGCCAAACTTCCCACTGACACAAAAGAAGCGCCGAAACAAAAACCTCCTGTTGCTGGTGGCCTAAAGGGCTAAAGCATCAAAGCCGAGAATCCTAAACCTCCAGACTGGTTACCACGCGAGCCGACTGGCATGCGAACAATTTAGCAATGCAAAAACAATGGGCCTCATTTGTCGCCGTAATTTTGGCGTCCGTGAGTCTTGCGGGCCAGTCGGGATCGCTGAGCGTCGATGAGATCGTTTCACACCTTCAAAAACGCTACGACACGCTCGATGATTTCAGCGCGGATTTCCAACACACCTACGCTGGCGGCCTATTATCGACCAGTAACATCGAACACGGCATCGTCCACGTCAAAAAGCCTGGCCGATGGCGCTTCAACTATTCGACGCCTGAAAATAAGAGTTTCATCTGTAACGGAACATCGATCTACTCATACTTCCCCGAGGACCAACAGGTAATTTTCAGTCAGTTACCCGCCAATCCAAGATCATCAACCCCGGCGTTATTTTTGGCTGGTGTCGGTAACCTCGAAACTGATTTCACTGTAGAACTTTCAGAACCATACAATGCGAACGATCATTCTCTAGCTCTACGACTTACTCCCGTCGTAGGCAGCGCGGACTACGAGTTTCTAGTCCTTACAGTTAACGCCCGAAACTACAACATCGAGGTAATGGCGACGACCGATTTTCAAGGTGGCGTCTCAACCTACACATTCGCTAACCTGCAGGAAAATCCAGGTTTGTCCGATACATTATTTGAGTTCGACGTCCCTCAAGGTGTCGACGTAATTACCGATGACAGTTTTACGCGGTGACACAGTAATGCACAGAACTTCCAAATCTAGACCACTAGCAAGCTCGAAAAATCTATTCCTTACCTTCCTGTTAATTGCCACCACCTCATGCGCGACTAGCAACGCCCTGCGTAGTGGACAAATCGCCGAACGGGAGCAAAATTATGACGCGGCTGTCGTCGCCTATACCCGCGCCATCCAAGAGAATCCGCGAGACAGAGATGCGCAACTTTCGCTTGAGCGGGCTCGACTAAGAGCCGCACAACATCATTACAGCGAAGGGCGCCGCCTTTCACAAAATGGTGAATGGGAGAGTGCGCTTTCTGAATATCAAGTCGCCTATGAACTCAATCCAAGCATGGGTGATATCGAACGCGAAATCCGTGAAACTAGGGAAGCTATCCGCACTGAACTTTCCAAGCCAGACGATGGACTTACCGAACTCGAGGCCCTAATTAACCGTACCCGCGATGCCGCGCCAGACAACCTTTCGCTACCACAGGGCATCCAGCTACCAGATTCAGTCGTATTTCGAGACGCCAGTGTCCGTGCCGTGTTCTCAACCCTCGGACAATTCGGCGGTGTAAATATACTTTTCGATCCGCAGTTTATAGATGTCCCAATTTCAATCGACCTACGAAACACAACCTTTGATACAGCCATCGCATCCGTAGCAGCAACCACACAGAATTTCTTCCGCGTGACTGCTCCACTCACCGTTACAATCATTCCTGACACGCCAAATAAACGCAGGGAATACGAACAGGAGATCGTCCGCACGTTTTACCTAAGTCACGCGGACGTCACGGAAACCATCGACCTTCTCCGTCTCGTCATCGACCTCAGGCGCTTAGCTCCTGTGACGGCGACAAACTCGATATCGATCAAAGACACGCCGGAGCGTATTGATGCTGCCGCTAAACTTTTAAGGGCGATCGACAAAGCTCGACCAGAAGTCGTAATCGAAGTGCAATTATTGGAAGCTGACCGCCAAACATTGAGGGAGTATGGCCTCCAATTTGCCAACGTTGGCACGGCCGGCATCAGTGCTGTCGCCGGACTCACACAACAATCTCTAACACTCGATCAAGTGCAGCGCCTCGGGAGCTCCGATGTATTTATTGCGGATATCCCAAGCCTGTTCATGCGGTTGATCGCGAGCGACACAAGCACTCGCATACTAGCTAATCCGCATTTACGCACTGCCGATGGGGTCGCTGCAACAGCGGCCTTTGGAGAACGCGTCCCTGTTCCGGTAACCACCTTCTCACCTATCGCTGCTGGCGGCGTAAGCCAACAACCAATAACTTCGTTCAATTACGAAAACATCGGCGTAAACATCGAAATCACCCCGCGAATCCACCACAACGATGAGGTGTCACTTTCCCTAGATGTAGAAATCAGCAACATCTCCGGAACCGGGTTTGGCGATCTGCCTCAATTTGGCAATAGAAACATCGTGACGTCAATTAGATTGCGCGACGGTGAAACCAATATCCTTGCAGGATTAATCCGAGACGACGAGCGAGAAGTTTTAGAGGGCGTGCCCGGATTCAATAGAATCCCTGTTCTGGGTCGCTTGTTCGGCCGCAACAAAACAGAAACTCAAGAGACAGATATCATCCTAACGCTTACACCGCATGTGATCCGTGGAATCGAACTCGACGAAAACGACTTACTTCCATTCACAGTAGGGCGTGACGCCGCCTCTGCTCTCACCGGCGTTACACCGGTACAATTACAGCAACGCGTCCAACCCCAACAACAACCCCGCGCGCTGGCGCCAGGACAGCAACCAGTTTTTCCGCCCGACCAAACAAACCAACCGCCCGCCGTGTCCGACCCAAGCCGTAGTGGACCAGTTCCACGCTAGGATTACTCAGCACCCACTATTCCACGGAGACATGGGCGCCAAGCGACCGCAATCTTTCTACGAGATTCCCATAGCCCCTCTCAACTGTTTCAAGCGGTCCAACGTGGCTCACCCCTGTCGAAGCAAGTGCTGCAGCAATTAGAGCCATCCCTGAGCGTAGGTCTCTCGTGTCCAAATTACGTCCGGATAGCTTGCTCGGTCCGTCTACAATTATTCGATGTGGGTCACAAAGAAACAGACCGGCACCCATTCCACTTAATTGCTCCAAGGCAAACAATCTCAGTTCATACATCCAGTCATGAATCAATGTTCGCCCCTCGGCTTGCGTGGCTAAGACCGTCACTAGACTGACCATATCACTCGGAAATCCAGGCCATGGAGCCGTTGTAATTCGCTTGCAACTCATCAATTTTGAACAAGAGACTATTAACCGCTCGCCTGCAACGTCACACTCTAGATTCAACTTCTTAAGGACGGTTACGATGGGCTCCAAATGTTCGGGCCTCGACCCGTGCACCTCGATCTCTCCCCCCGTAATCGCAGCGATAACCGCCCAACTTCCCGCCTCAATGTAATCCCCTTGTAACTGATAATTGGCACCTCTCAGCTTTCCACCGCCATGAATTCTCAACGTAGAAGTTCCAGCACCTTCGATCTCAACTCCCATCGCCACAAGAAAATTGCACAACTCAACGACGTGCGGTTCCGATGCTGCATGGCGGATCTCCGTCACACCATTAGCGGCAGCGGCTGCGAGAATCGCCGTTTCCGTCCCCGTAACCGAAGCCTCATCAAGATAAATCGAGGCGGAATGCAGACCACCGTCGCTTGCATCGAGTGCGTGCCCATTGGCCCCATGTTCCGTTACTCCCATCGCTTCGAGGGCCTGCAAATGCACATTCAGCGTGCGACGAGCCGGAAAGTCACCACCTGGCGGTGCCAATGTCACTCTACCCATTCTCGCTAATAGAGGGCCAACCAATAAGACCGAGCCACGCAGACGTCCCACCAACCAAGGATCTGGCTCATCCGAAGACAATTTCGTACATTGCACCGTGAGTGTCGCTGGCCCTTTCCATTCAATAACAGCTCCTAGTCCAGACAATAAATCCAGCATTACATGAACATCTTTAATGCCTGGCACATTCGTCAATTCACACTTTTCTTCGGTAAGTAAACACGCGGCGAGCAACGGCAGTGCGGAATTCTTATTACCGCCCACATCGATACGACCACCGAGTTTATGGCCACCTTCAACAACAAGTGTTGACCGACGATTTTCACCAGATTGTTTCAGCATCTCTATTCTTCAAACTCTCCGAGTAAAACGATCTCGGGAACAAGTTCTACATCAAATCGTTGCTTCACCGTTTGCTGACAACGCGCCATCAACACCTTGATGTCGGTGGCTGTCGCATTCGGACGCGTCACGAAAAAGTTTGCATGCCGTTCAGAGACACGCACCGCTCCTTCCGCACACCCCTTCAGACCAGCTCGATCGATTAAGGCTCCGGCAGAACAAGCGACTCCTAATGCTTTCTCGTCATCAGCTATTTTTGGATTCTTAAATACGCAACCGGCACTGGGTTCACTAAGCGGCTGGGTCGACTTCCGATACCTTAATGATTTGCGTGAACTTTCAAGCAAATCAGTATGACTTGCATCGCCTGTTTTGAATTCGGCCCAAAGAATGACCTCTTTTGTCGTTGGTATCCGGCTTATGCCATAACCAAAATTCATATCTGAGACTGGCACAAGCTCTTCACGTAACTCTTTTCCAACCAAGCCCACCCTGTGAATCGTCTCACTTAATAGTCGACCTTCAAAATGAGCATTCCCAGCAACAGCCCCACCGACAGTACCAGGCGTTCCTGCCCAGGCTTCGATCCCACTAATTCCTCTTCGTACCATCCACCGCACAAGTCCATTTAATGTCACTCCAGCTGAAGCCCGTACAATATCTGGACCTGGTCGACGCACCTCCCCATGACGAAAACGAACCACAAGGCCTCGAATACCCCCGTCCCCAATGAGCACGTTCGAACCCCCACCAAGCATCGTAACCGGAAGCTTCCGTTGTCTTGCGACCTGGAGTACCGCCAGTAGCTCCTTCTCGCTACCGACATCAGCAAAGAAATCCGCCGTGCCGCCTACCTTAAACGTCGTGTACTGCGCCAAAGAACAGTCTCTTTGTACTCTCTCGACCGTTACTGCCTCTGACAAGGCAGCGGCAATCTCCAGGGCTTCAAGGTCGGTCGACATAGACTCTTTCCGCAGTCGTCAAAACGACACCATCATGTTTTCCAAATCAAATAAGGCTTGGCGCGCTGCTGGCCTGTCACAAACATCAAATTCGAGCCAATCTCCAGGTCCGAGTTGGCCGAGCAGATGAAGATCGGCACTTATCACTAAACCAATCTTTGGATAACCGCCTGTTGTCTGGCAATCCGCCATCGCAACTATTAGTTCGCCAGATGGTGGAACCTGAATAGAACCGAACGAAATCGCCTGAGACAACATTTCCCGTTGAACATATGGATGGACTGGCAGGCCTTCCATCCGATATGCCATCCGATCCGAGGAAATTCCAACGTAATACGTCTCCGAACACAAAGTCTCAATTGATTTCTGTGAAAACCAATCGGACTGCGGACCAAGAATCACACGAACTTTCGTGCCCCCTGTAAAGCTTCGTCCCCATCTAAGATCCGAACAAGGTCTGACGCTTTCCCCCCGATAAGCGCCAACTCGTAACTCATCACCTCGTTGAAGCGGCCTACCTGCAATCCCTCCGATCTTACTTGGCAAATGCGTAGAAGCGCTTTCCATAACCGACTTAACTTGAATACCTCCCGCGACCGCAAGGTATGACCTCGCACCACTCAATCGCCTCTTAAACGACAACCGCTGGCCACAACCTACCGACAATAGCGTGTCAGACGATACGGCATAGTCATCAAGTTCCACTGCAAAATCACCACCAGACACCGCCACCTGACTTTCCTTGTTGAAGAGAATCGTCGGCCCAGACATTGTGATCTCGAGCCCCGCAAACCCTTCACGATTCCCAACCAGCCTGTTTGCCAAACGAAGAGACACTCGGTCCATCGCCCCAGAAACCGACATTCCGTAATGTTGAGCTCCCCACCGCCCCAAATCCTGCACCGTCGTCAGAAAACCTGGCTCTTCAATCGTCAGCGCCACTCCAGCAGTCACGTTACACTCTCTTGCAAGCTCTGATATTCATCTTCACTGACAGGATCAAACCGGACTCTCCCGCCTACTCCCAACAGAAAAGGATCTTTCTTTGCCCAATCAATCATTCTAATCGGACACCTGCCAATAATCTGCCAACCCCCAGGGGACTGCGAAGGATAGACGCCTGTCTGCTGTCCTGCAATACCCACAGAACCGGCTTGTACAACAAGTCGTGGATTATTCCGACGAGGAATCGCTATTACCTGGTCTACTCTTCCGAGATAGGCAAAGCCAGGAAGAAATCCAAGCATATAAACACGGTACGTCACCGAAGAGTGGCGTCGGACGACGTCACGCTCGCTACACTGTGCGTATCTCGAAACCTCTAAAATATCGGGTCCGTATTCCCCGCCGTAGCAGACGGGCAATCGCAAAGGCGGCGGTTCTTCAATTATTGCAACAGTATTACTGGCGAGACCTCGGATCATCTCAACAGCCGTATCGTCGTCTACTCCCAATGGTTCGATATAGACCGTAACGGAAGCGTATGCCGCCACCACATCTCTGATCCAAGGGAGTCGACGGCTTCGAATTTTACAAGCCAGCGCCGCGCAATGCGCATTAACAAGCGGGTCGATATACTCCTGGAATGCAACAACGATCGCACTGTCTCCCTCTCGGCGTACGCTCCACGTTAGCGGATCCGCTTCCATTATCCCGTAATGTCCGAGAGGTTCTCCGAACTTGTTTCAAGTCGATCAAGAATCTCACTGTGTAATGATCCGAACTCGCCATTTGACATTAAGACCACGACGTCACCGCGCCTCGAAGTATCAACGATATGTTCGCACACATCTTGAAGACTGGACGCTGCGTATGCACCAGTACCAACAACTCGAAGGTCGCTGACCAATTCTTCAACTGATAGTCGTTCTTGATCTGGAATAGACGAACGAAAAACTGGTGCTACAACGACATCGTCCGCCAACCCGAGCGATTCCGCTAATGCTTTTTGAAACACTTTTCGGCATGCCGTCGCAGATCGTGGTTCAAACACCGCACGTATTCGCCCAGAACCCTTTGATCGCAATGCTGCCAGTGTTTCCCGTATGGCAGTCGGATGGTGCGCAAAATCATCGTAGACAGCGACTTCCCTTGTTATCCCGCGTAACTCCAACCTTCGGCGTACACCCCTAAATTCCCCTAACGCATCAGCAAATCTACGCGGGTCTATCTCCACCGCGCCCGAAACAGCAACCGCGGCAAGTGCATTTCTGACATTAAATGCACCCAATAACGGCAAGTGCACATCGGCAACTACAGCATCGTTATGCAAGACCTTAAACTTAGTGGCATCGCTCTCATAATCGACATCTACTGCACGCCAATTCGAACATGGATCAAATCCAAATGTCTCAATCGGTGCATTTGCGTATTCCTTTAGAGAGCATGCCTCCTGATCATCTGCACCAAGGAGTACCCGACCGGTATTTGGTACCAAACCGAGAAAACGCCGAAAAGTTGTCCGGAGTGACTCGATGTCTTCGTAAATGTCCGCATGATCAAACTCAACGTTGCCTACAATCGCAATTTCCGGAAGATATTTCAGGCATTTCGCTGTCTTGTCAAAAAATGCACTGTCGTATTCATCTCCCTCGACTACAAATAGCTGACCGTCCCCAACTCGAAAACTGACGCCAAAGTTCTCAGGAATGCCGCCCACTAAAAAGCTTGGATCGAGCCCCGTGTGAACGAGTGCCCAAGCAATCATCGATGTGGTCGTCGTCTTCCCGTGGGTACCTGCAACGACAACTGATCTTTGCCTCCATAGGAATTGATCACGAAGCATCTCCGGCAGGGATACGTACCTCAATCTTTTGTCTAAAACACGTTCAACCTCAGGGTTCCCTCTTGAGACAGCATTGCCAATTACAACGACGTCAATATCCTCTGTAATATGCGATGCATCGTATCCCAACAAAGGGACAATACCCTGATCTTCAAGAAAGCGATCCATGGGCGCATAGATGCCGACATCTGAACCTCTGACCTCCCAACCTGTCTGCTTGAGCATCGCGGCTAAGGACGCCATCCCGGTACCACATATCCCAATCAGATACGCCGTCATGTCCGAACCGCTGGCTCCTCGATAACAACGTCCACCGAGGAATTTGCCTGAATCGTTACCTTCACACCAAGTGGCAACGTAACCATCGGAAACGTCGTATGACCAGTCCGTAATCCGAACAGCACGGGCCCGTCTATGTCATTTGAATATCGATCTAACACCGACCGCGCGGTCAATTTCCCATTACTTTCTGAGCAACCTTGAAATTCAGAACAGACCAACGCCGAAGCACGCACAAGAAGGCCGGCCTGGCGTAATTGATTGAGCATGCGATCAACACGGTAAGGCCGCTCATCGACATCATCCAACAGCAACACATATCCATCAGGTGGGCTAAACGAAAAAGGCGTGCCAAGCGATGCAACAATCTGAGTAAGGGTCCCTCCATAAATGGGCCCCTGGGATGAACCAGGCTTCAAGACTTCGACGCCGCCACAATCAAGAGAGCCGTACGCAACCGCTGACATCACTTGCCCAAGCAACGACGGGCGATCGTATAACCGCTCACCCTTTGCAAGCGTCACAATCATCGGGCCATGAAACACAGTCATTTCACACTGAATACTTGCAAAACTTAATAAGGACGTAATGTCACTGCAGCCTATTAATACCTTTGACTTACTCCGGAAATCGGTTGTATCTAGAAAAGGCAGCAACTGCGCACTGCCGTAACCTCCTCGCGCGGCTATCACACCTGCAATTGAAGGATCGCTCCACATTTCGAGGAAACTTTTTGCCCGGTCAGATGCGCTACCCGCAACGTAATCAGATTTATCAAATACCGATTCATTAAACACAGGCTCCAAGCCAAAAGTCCTCAACTCCTCAAGCCCTCGATAGAATTCTTTCCTGCTAAATGGACTCGCTGGTGCAACCACAGCAATTCGGTCCCCTTCACAAAGAGCAGGTGGTTTAGTCATCTACTCGTATCTCCGCATCTCATCTGCAATTTCGTGATGCGCCGCACAACCAATCACTTGGTTTAGCTCGCTAGTTGCCGGCGGCCGCCATAGACGATCTTCCCGCAAAAACTTTTCTTTGACACGACGTTGACGTTTTAACGCATCCTCTAAACGCTGTTCCGATAATCTGCCCTCCTCCACCGCATGAATAATCCCTTCAATGATCGACACCTGTCGACCATGATCTACCCCACACAACAGCAGTACGTCACAGCCAGCTGCCACTGCCAGAACTGACGCCTCTATTGGATCATAATTTTCTACGATCGCCCCCATCTCCATGTCGTCGGTCATGATCAGACCGTCAAAACACAATTCATCTCTCAACAATGTACTAACAATGGGTGAAGACAACGTTGCTGGGTACTCATCATCCAATGCAGGATAGCTCACATGTGCCGTCATTAGTGCCGACACCCCTGCTGCCATTGCAGACCGAAACGGGGCCAGTTCTACTTCTCGTAGCCTCGCTTCCTCCAACTCCACGACTGGAAGACAGAGGTGGGAATCTAGACTGGTATCCCCATGGCCTGGGAAATGCTTCCCACAAGCCGCGACACCATTACTCTGAATTGCCGCAACAATCGCGTGCCCCAAACGCGACACATCCTCAACTTGCTCCGCTATAGCCCGATCACCAATAACAGGATTATCGGCGTTGGTTCCGACGTCTAGTACCGGTGCAAAATTCATAGTGATACCAACTGCTTTGAGTTCAAGTGCCAGGGCATTCGCAAATTTCATCGCGAGCCGCTCATCGCCACACCGTCCGAGTGTGGCAAGGGCTGGCCATTCCGTGTGCGGCCGACGAATGCGCTGCACACGCCCGCCCTCCTGGTCAACACTTACCCACATCGGCCACTCCTGCTTGAATTGTTTTGCAGCATAGGCCTGCTCTGCTATCTGCAGGGGTCCTTCAATATTGCGGCTAAACAGAATAAGACCGCCAAGCTCAAATTCCCGAGCGATATTCCAGAGTTCGACTGGAACTGTCGGGCCGTCAAAGCCTGCGACAATAAGCTGACCGACTCTTTCGTAGAGACGTCGCGACATGATTACTCAGACCTTCTGATTCGACTGTGGCAACTCACCGACACACCTTACGAATGATTTCAAATGCGCGCGGCTTGCGGGCACACATTATAATGCGGGCTTGCGCATCACTTCTTCTGCGCCCACACGAATCGACCTTGCTGGCGGCACGCTAGACATCTGGCCACTGTATCTGTTTCATGATGACGCCCAAACGGTAAATGTCGCGATCTCAAGGCGCGCTGAGTGCATTTTAACCCCGCACACGCAGGACCGACTTCGACTTATGGCCGCTGACATTGGAGCATCGATCGAGGTCGATACCTACGCAGACCTCGAACACAATCAAACGACTCCTTTGCTTAGTCGAATCGCGCGCTACTTCTCCGCCACCGGCATGGTCGTCTCTACGCGATCTGATTCACCTGTTGGCGCTGGACTCGCTGGATCTTCAGCCCTCAACGTGGCCTTATGTGCGGCGTTTCAACGTTGGAACCGTCTCCCTAGTGAACCCGAACTACTCATGCGACTAGCTGGCGACATTGAAGCTCAAGTAATTAGAGTCCCGACCGGGACACAAGATTACCGCCCCGCAGCTTTCGGAGGAATTGCGACGTTAATGCTCAGAGCTGGAACTATCGAACGAGTCCCACTAGAAATAGACCACGCTGAGCTTGTTAGCCGGCTTTTGCTTACATACACGGGCCAATCCCGTCAGTCCGGTATAAATAACTGGCTCATAACCAAAGCGCATATTGACGGCGACAAAGCGATCTTTGATCTTTTTGAGGAAATCCGGGATATCGCGGCCGCAATTAAAACAGCACTCGAGCAGCAAGACTGGAATGAAGTCGGCAGGAATATCGCCGCTGAATGGGATCTACGTAAACGCTTGGCTCCCTCCGTCACAAATCAATACGTCGACCAGATTATCCACGCTGGAATCGAGGCTGGGGCAATGGCTGGGAAACTCTGTGGCGCCGGGGGGGGTGGCTGTGCGATATTTTTTGTCGATCCCGACAGGCGCAACGCTGTTCAGCGCGCTGTTGAATCGTCTGGCGCCAAAATACTAGATTATTCGATCGACACTAAAGGTCTATCTGTGCAAACTGATCAATAGAGCGGAAATACGACACGCGAGACCGTTTACTTATACAAATATCAACAACTCTATAGGCTTATAGTTCACCATCAGCTAGGTCTTCGCCTACTTTCACAATGAGTCGCAAAGCCATTCGACAAATAAAGTCACTTTATTACGACACCACAAAATCGACCATCGAGAAAGATTTGCAGAAAGCAGTCGATGTATTCAAAACCTTAAACGATGATATAAGCCGAGACGCAGTAGCTGTGTATATGGACGGCTTGTCGCAAATGCGCTCGGAATGGCGAATCGAGAAGAGTCGAGCCCAAGATAAAGAACGCCGCAAAGAGAAGAAGCAAGCAAACCGGCACAAAGTCCGAAAGCGTCGTAGCCGCGAGAACTAAATAGGCCCTGTTTCTATTCTTCTAAAAAGTACGACTGATAGTTAGAGCGATCAATAGTAGCAGTAACTACCTCGCCATCTCCGCCTAAACTTTTTGTCGTCCTGTTATTAATTTTCAACGACAGAACACCAGCATCACCGACATTCAGAATGGCCCGTTCTGTAAACCGAATAGTTTCCCGCTCGCCAGGTCTCATCAGTTTCGACATTGACTCTACGCCGTCAACCACCGCGGAAACCCAGCAATCACCTTCGGGTGCCAATTCAATCACCAGTTCTTGTTCTGGATTAACTATTGGCCTCGTATCCACTTCCGGTTCTAGCTGAATCGTCTCTGAAGGAGACTTAGGCTCAGGCATCTCAGCTTCACCTTCGTCTACAGCAATAACTTCTTCGGTCGTTTCTGGGTGGTCTGCAAAATCAAGGTAGGCACCGAATATCAGAACGGGAATGCTTAAGCCTGCAACGACAACAGCCGTCCTCGCCATAAGTTGTTCGCTCTGGTGTTCATCTGCCGAAACGACATTGACGTCATCGAATCTAATTTGCTGACCAACCTCATCCGGGTATCTCTCAGAAAATTCGCTAACGATAAGTTCGGGCTCAAGTCCAAGTGCCACACAATAGTTCTTTATAAAAGAACGCGTATAGACTCCTCCCGGCAAGACTGAAAAGTCCTCGTCTTCCAAACCTTTCAACGAAGCAACAGTGATTTTCGTGCTATTCGAAACACCACTCAATGAAAGTCCATGCGTTTCACGAGCAGCTCTGAGCCTCTGCCCAGGACCGACATCTTCTCTTGCCATTAGACATAGAGTAGCAATTGCCGAGCGTTTTGGGAGTCGAGTTTTATCTAGAAGAACAAAATCAAAGGTAAATAGTAAAACCGAGCACAGAAGTGCACAGATTCACAGTGAATTATTAGAAACAATCTTATAGTGTCGTCAAATTGATCCGAACACTTCACGGCATTTGTCTATCTGAAAAGACCGTTCTTCATCCGTGAATCTATCGCCATTCATGAACAATCGAATACCAGCTAAGCCCGAACCAGCCGATCGCTGAATCTCTGCCGAATCGGAGAACTCCAACCCACCAATGGCGAGCACTGGCGTACTAACCGCACTCGCGATCTCTTGAAGTCCTCCAAATCCAATAAGTCTTTTACCTGCTCTCGACGAAGTCGTTTTCACTGTACCAGCAACTAAATAGTCAACGTATCCGTCCCCACAAATTTCCTTCGCAGTCTCTAGATCATGCACCGACCGACTAATCAACCAATCTTGCGATCCATATTCGAGGACCCTCTTTACATCCAATGGCTCGTCCTTAAAATGAATGCCATGAGCATTAGCCGCAACTGCAATATCCGGTCGATCGTTAACAACAACTTTCGTATCGAACGCGGCCAAGCGACTAACCATCATTCTCACAAGTTCCAATAAATTACGGTCCGTCATCCAATGCTCACGTATCTGCACCACATCGAGCCCTGCTTTGGCCCATGCCACTGCCAGTGATAAGAGTTTCCTCGTAACATTATCTGGAGTCTCACCCGCCTTAAGAAGAACTGCTCCGCCAGTAACAAACATAGTGATAGGACGCATCATTTCTTTCCGCTCACCATGCTCTATCCGAAGGCCTGAAAATGACCCCAAATTCCGTCACCGCTGCAAACAAATTAACTACCCCCAGTCCGGAGACTGCCCCCCGTACAGTCAGCGCAAGTACGTACGGCTCGAACACCGGGTACATTTCGACAAAAATATTCCGCTCCCAATACACAGTCCAGGGTGCAATCAACAGGACAACACCGACTTCGACAAAATACAGCGTCAAAAGATACCGAGAGAGAATCACACGAGTAATGGAACCAGCCTCCTAGAAACACACCGCAACTCGTCGCCGGCAACGGTGTCATCGCCGCATATTTAATCAGCAGTAGGCCAAACCAAATGACTAGTCGCTAATTCTAATCCTCCCTGGATCGTAATCGCCTTGGTTTAAAACTACGCCGGTGCAACTCCGAATAGCCGAACATCTCAAGCGCGTCTAGGTGAGCTGCTGTTGGGTAGCCTTTATGCCGGTCAAAGCCGTACCGAGAATCCTTTTGATGTAGCCACGTCATTAGTCGGTCTCGGGTGACCTTAGCCACAATCGACGCAGCCGCTATTGACGCACATTTTCGATCGCCACCGATAATTGCTTGCTGTGGGAAAGGCAGCTCGGGCACAAGAAATCCATCAACGATGACAAAGTCAGGCGGTGCTTTCAAAGCCATGACCGATTTTCGCATCGCCAGTAAAGACGCCTGCCTAATGTTGAGTTGGTCTATCTGAGCCACTGACACCTCAGACACACTCCAATCGGAAGAATCAGTGATCTCGTCATAGAGCCGCTCTCTCGCCTTCACCGACAACAGTTTTGAATCGCGCAATCCCGCCACCTTTGCGCCAGGGTCTAGCACTACAGCGGCTGCGCATACGGGGCCTGCCAAGCACCCACGTCCGACCTCGTCGACACCGGCAACGCGTCCGTATCCGTCTCGATGTAAAGTATTTTCAAGATTGAATCGAGCATTTTGTCGGTTCGCCATCAAGTGTAGGGGTAAGAAATGACGAAAATTTCGTAAAGCTACGGCGACTTAAACTCGACGTCGTCTTTCCCGAAGTCTAGCGGCTTTCCCCCGAAGTTTGCGGAGGAAATACAACTTCGCGCGGCGAACCCGCGCTGAACGGACCACCTCAATCTTATCGATCATCGGCGAATGTAAAGGGAAAACACGTTCCACTCCCTGACCGAACGCAACCTTCCTTACCGTAAAGGTCGCCCTGGCTCCCCCACGATGCTGTCCGATAACTAGTCCCTCAAAAACCTGCACGCGCTCTTTTTCACCTTCCTTAACCTTCACATGAACTCTGACAGTGTCGCCAGGTCTCATATTTGGTCGGTCGGTGAGCTGAGCAGTTTCAATCTCTTGTATCGCGTTCATCCCTCAACTCCGATTCAACGTATGCCAGATCGTAATGCCTTAAGAATAACCTTTTCTTCCTCATCAAGTGCATCAACGTCGAGTTTCTCCACTAGGTCAGGACGCCTCTCCAACGTCCTCTTCAGAGCTTGTTTTTTACGCCATCGTCGAATTTCTCCGTGATCACCAGACAAAAGCACCTCCGGAACCGAATGTGCCTCCAGCGATTCCGGACGTGTATAGTGCGGATAATCAAGCAAATGACGCACAAATGAGTCACCCACAACGGAATCCGCATCACCAACCACACCAGGAATCTGCCTTGCGATCGCATCCACTACGACACACGCAGGCAGTTCTCCTCCACTAACCACATAATCACCTATTGATAATTCGTCCGTCGCTAAATTCGTGCGTACCCGTTCGTCCACTCCCTCGTAGCGACCGCACAAAAGCACAATATGCTGAAAACCGCTCATGCGCTCAACGACTGCCTGCGACAATTTGCGGCCCTGCGGTGAAAGAAGAACGACCGAATCCGGGATACCTCTCTCACTCTTAATATGGGATAACGCCTTCATAAAAGGCTCAGCCTTCAGCACCATCCCTGGCCCGCCACCGTACGGCGCATCGTCGACTGTCCGGCGTACATCATTCGCAAATCCTCGCAAATCAAATACTGTGACATCCAGCACTCCAGAACGGACAGCTCGACCGACGACACCTACATCTACAATCCCTTCAACCAGTGCAGGAAAGATGGTGACGATGTCAAATCTCAACCTAGCCAACCCTTCTCGAAAGCGTCCTACCTCTCATTCAATTCCAATAATCCGACTGGCGGATCAATGCAAATATATCGCGAGTCAACATCTATAGATACGCACACCGCATCAACCAACGGAACATCGTAGACCTTTTCTTTCTTGACGACGATAAGGCGTTGTAACGCAGCCGGCCCCTCCACTTCAGAGACCACACCTACTGACTCCCCACCCCTGGTAACAACTTCACAACCAACAAGGTCATGAATATAGTACGTCCCAGTCGGAAGCTGATTTAACGCTGATTCAGGAACGCGTAACTCACGCTCACGAAGTCCTTCTGCGTCATTTATGCTGTGAACATTTTCAAAGCCGACCACGGGGCGACCACCTTGAAAACGCATTTCCGTGATTCGGCGCTCGGTGATCTCTGTGCCGTCTTTTGTATAAACAAGCTCCCCGACACAAAACCGAGACTCAGGAAAATCTGTCAGTGGGTTTACAACGACTTGCCCACGACGACCATGTGCTCTTGCAACGGTCCCTACAGTGACCATATGCCGCCAGTCGTCAAATCGTGTCAACCGCACTCACTCCTAAGCGCGGTCGCGCAATCAGTCATCGCGTTCGTCGTCAAAATCAACTATGACAAGCTGCCCTTCACGCTCAGCCGTAATCTCAGCGATTACACGCACCGCTGTTGCCGTACGACCTTGTCTACCGATCATCTTGCCTAAATCGCCAGGACCAGTAGTTACTGAAACCCTAATGCCATCCCGACTGTCACGCTCGACCACATCAACAGAATCTGCGTTGTCGACTAACTCTAAAGCTATGGTTTCAACAACGTCTCGGGCGGCGCTCACGAGCTTGCTGTCTCCACAACCTCAGCCTGTTCTGTTGCTGGTACGTCGGCCACCGGATGCCTTTCCAATAAACTTCTTACCGTATCGCTTAACTGCGCACCCCGTTCCAACCAGTGCTGAATACGCTCTCGCTCTACTCGTAATGTCTCCGGTTGCGTCTTCGGGTCGTAATGCCCCACCACCTCTAGAGCTCGACCATCACTAGCGGAATGTGAATCAATCACGACCATCCGATAAAACGGACTCTTCTTAGCGCCATGCCGCCGCATTCTAATTGTGACCATTGTTCTCCCTTGCAAGTCTCATTCTAATACTTCTGAAGACGTTTCAACTCTATCGCTGCCCTCTGGTAAAGGAACGTATTGACTGAATCGCCCGCGGCGGAAACCGTCCACGTTTTCCTTTACGTTTCCCTCGCCCCGCTGATGAAACCACCTTCAATATCTTTTTCATCTCGCCGTATTGCTTCATCACACGATTGACCTCTTGCACACTCGTACCGCTACCACGCGCGACGCGTAAACGGCGACTCCCATTAATTATGTTTGGTTTTTGTCGTTCACGAGGAGTCATTGAGTCGATAATCGCCACAATTCGACCCAACTGAGTTTTGTCAACAGCATCCGGAGACGGCGCGAGTTTCCCTAAACCGGGAACCATACTCATAATCTGGTCAAGCGGGCCCATTCGCCCTACCGCCTTCATCTGCTGCCTAAGATCGTCCAACGTAAAATCGTTTCGCCGTAACCGACCAACCATGTCAGTCGCTTCACCTGGTTCGATGGCTTGCTCCGCTCGTTCAACCAGACTCAACACGTCGCCCATGCCTAGCATGCGTGAGACCAGTCGTTCTGCTCGAAATAGTTCTAGGTCCTCAAGGCGCTCACCCGTCGCGGCAAATACCACCGGCACACCAACCACGGAGACTACGGATAGCGCTGCCCCACCCCGTGCGTCACCATCTGTTTTGCTCATAACAACGCCCGTTAGACCCAGTTGGGCGTGGAATTCGCCGGCACTCTTAACAGCATCTTGCCCAGTCATAGCATCCGCAACAAAAAACACATCTGTCGGCCCAACTGCTGCACGAATCGAGTTTAATTCTCCCATTAGTTCTTGATCTATATGCAGTCGGCCAGCAGTATCGACGAGCACAACGTCATAACCCATTTCACGGGCACTAGTCACCGCACCGACCGCACGGGCTACCGGGTCGCTTATTCCATCGGCAAGGTGAACTCTTAGTTTTCCAGTTTTACCAAGTATCGATAATTGCTGAATTGCGGCGGGCCGACGAATATCGGTCGAAACCAGCAAAGGGTGACAACCATTTCTTGCCAGCCAGCGTCCAAGTTTGGCCGTCGTTGTGGTTTTACCTGCCCCCTGCAATCCAACAAGCAAGACGACTCTCGGCCGACTAGTCGACTCTGAAAGTCCTTCTCGAGACTCACCGAACAGGGAAACCAACTCATCCCTTACAACCCCTACGAGTTGTTGCCCAGGCGTAAGACTTTCAAGCACATCTCGCCCCACGGCACGGTCGCGTACACGGTCGATAAAAGCCTTTACAACCTTAAAATTGACATCTGCTTCTAACAAAGCAATTCGAATCTCATGCAAACCTCGCTCCACCGCCTCTGGCGTGAGCTTTACCTCAGCTTTAAAACTACTGAAGACGGCCTGCAGTCTCGAACCTAATGTATCAAACATAAATGATGGGAGTTATCAGTGCCTGGCCTGATGTAGTCGCTCTAAACGACTCATTAGAAGAAGGTTATCGTACCTTACGCAATATATCCGCGTCAATCTTCCATTGTTAATGGCTGGCTCGACAGGTTGAACGATAAACAGAATTACTTGTCGCTGCACGCCGATGTTCCTAAGTGTCTGTGGCCTAGACCGAAGATAGCCGATGCCCCAACTTTTCTTTTTTTGCCCGGAGATAATCCTTAGAAAACTCTGACGGGGGTACTTCCAACGGAACCGACTCCAAAACGGACAAACCGTAGCCTTCTAAACCGATGAATTTTCTAGGATTATTCGTCAAAAGGCGCATCGTACGAATACCAAGATCGCCCAAAATTTGAGCTCCGATACCATAATCACGCTGGTCAGGTTTAAACCCAAGACGCTCGTTTGCCTCAACTGTATCGAGTCCCTCATCCTGGAGTTCATACGCCCGTATTTTATTTCCGATACCAATACCTCGGCCCTCTTGATTCAAATACAGCAATACACCACGCCCTTCCTTCGCAACTCTCTCCATAGCCAGCAACAATTGGCGCCCGCAATCACAGCGGGCCGAACCAAACACATCGCCAGTCAAACACTGCGAATGTACTCGGACTAATACTTTCTCCCCTTCTCCGACCTCGCCGCGAACCAGCGCCATATGCGTCTGCCCGTCAATAAGACTCTCGTACGCTGTCACGACAAACGGTCCGTGCTCCGTTGGCAAACTCGCTGATGCAACGCGTCTAACCAGACGGTCATGGCGCATACGGTATTTGATTAATGCTTCAACCGTTATCATCGGCAACTTATGGTATTCAGCGAACTTGCACAGGTCAGGAACTCGAGCCATCGTCCCATCATCGTTCATAATTTCGCATATAACCGCTGCTGGGTACAAACCTGCCAACCGGGCTAAATCCACAGACGCTTCGGTTTGCCCAGCACGAACCAAGACCCCGCCGTCACGTGCTCGAAGAGGAGACACATGACCTGGTTTAGCAAAGTCGCCCGGTCGTGCACTGGGATCTATCGCGGCCCTAATTGTTGCCGCCCTATCAGCCGCTGAGATCCCGGTGGTCGTAGTTGCTTTCACATCTATAGGAACTGCAAACGCTGTCTCAAACTTCGATGTATTGTCACTGACGGCCATTGGAATATCGAGTTCGTCAAGCCGTTTCCCAGTCATCGACAAACAGACGAGACCTCGTCCATATTTCGCCATAAAGTTAATCGATTCAGGCGTAATCATATCGGCGGCAACAGTAAGGTCACCTTCGTTCTCTCGATCCTCGTCATCAACAACAATAACCATCCCACCGGCTTGAAACTGTTTAATCGCCTCGTCAACCGTCGCAAACACTTTTGATCCCTGCTCTCTTTCGTCTGCAGCTACTGAGGCTTTCTTGGTCTTCACGGTTTCTTTTGACTTCACACCCTACTCCTACCGAATGACGCCCTTGAGCCTAAACGTCTTTTTCGAAATAGCTACTTTTCAACATATGGGCAACATATTTCCCGATGATATCGCACTCGAGATTGACTTGGCCTCCAGAAGAACGAGAATTCAAATTCGTGTGCTCCCATGTAAAAGGAACGATTTGGACATCGAATTCACTCTGACCAATCTGAGCTACCGTCAGGCTTATTCCATCGATAGCGATCGCGCCTTTGTACACGATGTATGGACGTAGTATTTCCGGATAACCGATTTTTAGCCGCCAGAAATCAGCTTCCCGAACAATCTCAATTATGACACCTACATCGTCAATATGGCCCTGAACAACATGGCCACCAAATCGACCATTTGCCGAGAGCGACCTCTCCAAATTGACAGTCGAGCCTGTTTTCAATCCGGCAACTGCGGTCACCCTCGCAGTCTCGGGTGACACATCCGCCGCGAACGAACCTGGGTCAATCGAAACCGCGGTCAAGCAAACGCCGTTCACAGCGATACTCTCGCCTTCTATCAAGTCACTGGCCAGGTGAGTATCGATGCGAACCCGTAGCCCTTTTGGCAAACCAGAAATACTTGTTACTGTTCCGACAGACTCAATGATTCCGGTAAACATCACCCTCCACCAATACATCCGGTCCGAAGCTGGCTACGTTAAGAGTTGATAATTCCTTCATTACCAGGCTGCGGTCCAACCACTGTTCTCCTTCAAATCCCAATCGCACAGGAGCAATAAAAATCTGCACTCTATCGACATGCCGCTGCCGCCATAGTGACTGATGAACAGATTTCCCCCCCTCAACGACCAGGCTTGTAAGCTCACGCCTGCCAAGCTTCCGCAGAACGCTGCCCATATCATCGGATTCTGTCAAGACCTCAACATCTGCACCAACGTCTTGAAGTGCCCGGACCCGATCTGATTTTCGTTCACACTGTGCTTCCGTAGTGATCACAATAATAGGACCCGACGCATGCGTACTAAACAAACGGGCTGAAGGAGAAACCCGAAGTCGTCGGTCAAACACAACTCTGGTCAATGGTCGGCCACGTACGACATGACGCGCCGTGAGCAACGGATCGTCAACGATTACTGTATTCGACCCAACTGCAATTCCATCAACTTCAGCCCGTAACCCGTGTACATACGAGTCTGCTTTTCTTGACGTCAACTTCGTCCTTTCTTGGCTTTCCCGAGTGAAACAGCCGTCCAAGCTCAGCGCGATCTTCATAATCACAAAAGGGCGTCCCGTCGTTATCCACGTAAAAAATGCAGCATTCAGAGTCTTCGCCTCTTCCGCGCAAAGCCCGACATCAACCACAATGCGATTCTGACGAAGTAACTCAACACCTTTCCCTTGAATGATTGGATTTGGGTCCAATGTCGCCACAACGACCCGCTTAATACCTGCGCCAACAATCTCGTCTGCACATGGCCCTGTACGTCCACGATGACAGCATGGTTCCAATGTGCAGTAGAGGGTGCCCCCTACTGACAATCCCCCTGCTTCCTCTAACGCTCGAATCTCCGCGTGTGGCCCACCGGCATGTTCATGATGACCAGTGCCTACAATTCGCCCGTCAGGCCCCGTAATAACGGCGCCGACCATTGGGTTTGGACTCGTCTTCCCCCGACCATACTCCGCAAGCAGAAGAGCCTGCCGCATATGATTCGTATCATCAGTCACATCGCCACCTCAACCAGTACTAATCGCTCGTGTACCGAATAGTGCTTCAACGTAACTTTCTGGCGTAAACGGCAACAAATCCGTGATGCCTTCTCCAACACCAACATACCGGATCGGCAAACCCAGTTCTTCTGCGATTGCGATGGCAATCCCCCCCTTTGCAGTTCCATCAAGCTTCGTCAGTATGATTCCAGTAACACCGGCAACATCTAAGAACTGGCGCGCCTGAACAATTCCATTCTGCCCAACGGTCGCATCTAGAACCATCAACACTTCATGCGGGGCCCCATCAACTTCTCGCGCAACAACACGTCTTATCTTGCCCAGTTCAGACATTAGATCGCGACGTGTGTGAAGTCGGCCAGCGGTATCAACCACGACGACATCGCAGTTTCTGGCCTTGCCTGCCTGAACCGCATCGTAAACCACAGACGCCGGGTCCGCCCCAGGACTTGAGCGGACAATATCTACAGCCGCGCGTTTTGCCCACGCATCTACCTGCTCCGCTGCAGCCGCGCGAAACGTATCGGCCGCACAGATAAGCGGCACCCGCCCTTCACTCCTCCACAGTTCTGCAAGTTTTCCAACCGTTGTGGTTTTCCCTGTTCCATTGACGCCGACAACAATTACAACACTTAAAACTGCGTTATGGCCTGACTCATATTTTGGACCAGTCAAAATATTGAGAATTTCCGCTTGCACACGAGAACGTAAGCTACGGATGTCTTGACTACTATTCTTGCTAACTCGTTCTAAAATCGTCTTTGTTGCTACCAGACCGACATCAGCCTCAATCAATAATTCTTCAAGTAACTCGACTGACTCTCGATCGACAGCCACCCGTGCATCGCCCGGACTGGCTCCAACCGAAAGCCTGTTTAATTGCCTAGCCCACTCTTCCGCGGTCCGCCGGAGTCCCTGCCGCAACCGTTCGACAACACTCATCCATCTCTCTCATCTCGTTGTTTTCGTAGCATTAGTTGCTCCGCTGCCTCGTTCGGAGTTTTTCTCCCCGCAAGCACATGAGCCATTTGGGATGTGATAGGTAGTTCAACACCATGTTGATCGCCAAGGTCTAACGCCGCCTCTGTCGTCCTAACTCCCTCCGCAACCATTCGAGTCGCTTTGAGAATCTCAGGCAGTGCCTGTCCTTGTCCTAGCTGTAGTCCTAAACGTCGGTTTCGACTCAAACCGCCCGTGCACGTCAAAACAAGATCCCCAAGCCCGCTCAATCCTGAAAGCGTTTCTCTTTGCCCACCCATAGCGCAAGCTAACCTTGTACTCTCGGCCAATCCCCGGGTAATAATGGCTGACAGTGCGTTGTGGCCTAGCCCTAAAGCTTCGACGACACCTGCGGCGATCGCCATTACGTTCTTCAACGCACCGCCAACTTCGACCCCGACCGTATCCCGAGTCCCATAGAGTCGAAATGTACGAGACTTAAAGTCATGTTGAACCGAAGTGACAGCTTCCTCGTCGTCTCCAGAAACAACAACTGCCGTTGGCAATCCTCGAGCAACTTCCGCTGCGAAACTGGGCCCAGACAGAACAACAATCGGACGATCTAATTGAAGTTCTTCCTCTATGACCTGTGACATTCGCAAAAGGGTCGTCTCCTCGATTCCTTTCACTGCACTAACTATCGTCACACCGGGCTCAACATACCCGGCCAGTTTCCGCATGAGGTCACGCACCCCATGTGATGGAACCGCGACAACGACATATCGCGTGCCACTGAGTGCAGGCTCAATAGAACACATTGGTTCGACTGATTCCGGTAAAACAGTCCCCGGTAAATACACGGAATTTTCCCTGCTTTCCGAGAGGTCGCGAACAAGCAACTCGTCACGACCCCACAGTCGGACCGGACACCCCGTACTCGCCAGATGAACAGCAAGGGCAGTCCCCCAACCTCCACAACCCAAAACGGCCACAGGGTTCCTTGAAGTCTCAATCATGTAACGTTCCGTCCTCCGGTAGGCGTACCATCTTCTATTAACTTCCTAGTATCAGCCATACCGTTTTCCCGCAAAATCGAAAATAGGATTACAACAACTATAAAATTCGCCTTCTGAGCCTCAGCAGACGCGCCAATTTGTAGCAGCAACTCTCTAGAAAGAGACTGTCCCCATCACAGAACCGAGCAAAGTAACGCTGAGATCACATGTGTAATCATGCACCTAGATCGACAGCAATTTTTTCCGTAAAAGATTAAGTACCACCTGAGAAGTTTGAAATTTAACCCGGCTGCGGTCACCAGGCAGCTGGCACCGTCTAGACATAATATCGCCATTAGAGTCCACAAGCGCGACATACACCGTCCCCACAGGCTTTCCCGCCACTGCCCCACCCGGCCCGGCAATTCCCGTTGCACTTACGCCGAACTGCGTCTCCAGATTCCTTTGCACCCCCAAAGCCATCGCAATAGCCACTTCTTCACTCACGGCTCCATACCGCTCAAGCAACTCACCACTCACATCCAGTAGCTTCACTTTAGCCTCGTTACTGTAGGTGGTGATACCGCCGGAAACATAGGCTGAGGCACCGGAATAATCAGTGAGCCGCGAAACAATCAGTCCTCCGGTACATGACTCTGCGACACCAACCGTCGCACCATGCTGCAGCAGGAGCCCACCCACAACCTCAGGCAAACTTCGACCATCCTCGCTGAATACCAATATGCCTAGCTCCTCCCGTAACTCACGCGTCGCATCATCAAGCATAGCCTTCGCTTCCAGTTGATCATCGCTCACCGCACTAAGGTGCAAATCTATCTGTCCCAGGGAGGCCAGGATCGTCGTTCGAATGGGAATACTCCTATTAAGCCATCTCTGACAGATGGGCTTCACGCCCTCGTCAACGAAGGATTCTGTTTCTCCTGTTGTTCTTAAAACACGTCGATACACCCGTCTGCCTAAACTCATGGTTTTGAGCCGGGGAGCAACATAGTGCGTAAATATCGGTCGCAATTCTCGCGGCGGGCCAGGAAGGAGCACCGTTGTCACGCTTTTCTCTTTGAGAATTAGCCCAGGGGCGGTCCCATGTTGATTGATTAGTATCTCCGCACCCCGGGGAACCTCGGCCTGACGTCGATTTATTTCAGGCATCCGAAGATTCCTCTCCGCAAACCTTTTCCGAATATCCTCAAGAATTGTCTTGTCTATCTCTAGAGGCCGCCCCAACACTGATGCAATAACGTCCCGCGTGAGGTCATCCTCGGTTGGGCCAAGTCCACCGGTAATCAACACTAATGAAGCAAGGCCACACGAATACCGAAAAGCTGACTCAAGGTCGAGAGCGTCATCACCAACAACGATCTTCTGAGTGACCGTAAATCCAATACCATTTAGTTCTTCAGTAAGAAAGAGCGAGTTCGTGTCTATCTTGTCTGGCGTAAGTAGCTCAGAACCCACAGCAATTATTACCGCTAACGAAGATTTCTCGCCCAACAAATCGGACATGCTCAGGCAACCCCGGCCGGAAACAACCATAACGCAGTCCGAACGCTTGCGTATCCGTACAACCCGGCTACGAGATCATCTGCCATCACCCCCCAGCCGCCCGGTAGTCGTTCCGCCAGTCTTGCTGGAAACGGCTTTACAATATCGAAGAATCGAAAAACCACAAACCCGATCAAAAACGGCACCCAACCACTGGGCACCCAAAGCAACGTCAGCATCATCCCAGCTACCTCGTCAACAACAATCTCGCCAGGGTCTTCACGACGATAATGACGTTCGGCGACACTCGCCGACCAGGTTCCGATAACCACAACAGTCACTAAAACTAAAGCCTCTATCCAATCATTTCCTCCTGCCCTCACAAGTATCAGAAGAACAAGACCAACAACGGAACCTGCCGTACCAGGTGCTACCGGCACAAGCCCTGCGAATCCAGCCGTCCAAATAAAAAACGCTATCTTTCCCATTCACCTTACCTACGTACAACCTTCGTGTTCGCTAACACGTCATGTATCGCATGAGTCTTACCTATAAGAGCGTAAAGATAGCCGACTCCGAATGGAACGATGGACAAAATAGCTAGTACAGTCCTGATCACAATGACGCGAAAACCAGCGGGCTCATCATCTCTAAGGACAACTTTTATGCTTAGCACCATCTTTCCAATGGTTTGCCCGCCATAAGTCGTTAAGACCACAACATAACCGAAGTTCAATAGCATCAAAAATGCAGCGAGTGGCGCAAATAGTTGGAGTTCCCTGAATACATCGATAGGAACCTGCGCAAGTCGTTCCGTAAGCAGAACAACGGCACCATTGATTCCCACAAGAATCAAAAGATCAATAAATGAGGCTCCGATGCGACTACTTAACGAAGCTAAAGGAACCGCTTTTAATCGCGGGCTACCTTCCTGCCCTGTATCAGGATTTTCGCTCCCAAAGTCCAAACTCATCAAACCAGCTGCGCTACGCCTTCGTTTCGTTCGCCGAACACTGGTTGATGATTTACGCACCCCGAAGGGCACAGCGCGAGATCTAGTCACTGCCCGTGTCTTTCTCTGTCCATTATCGCAATCATTTCACACTGACTCCATGACGAACATTCGAGTCACTTCAAACGAAACGTGCTACAGATAGCTCTGGCTAACTTTACTACTCGCGACAGCCAGACTCGGTCTGACATTATTTTTGAAATGCTAGATAGACACAACGTGTTGGTTTTTCACAAATTTCATCGCAATCGGAAAGTGTCAGGCATACTAGTAATACCATCAAAAAAAAGTATGTTCACGGAAGACTCTTCGGAAATACTTGCTCGGCCTACGGTGCCTTTGAGACAACGACACTAAAATAAATGATTGAATCGATCCCAAATATCAGCGAAGGAAGAAATTCCAAGCTTATAAGACAAATCGTTGATGAAATCGAGCAGCCAGACGGCGCTAATGTTATCGACTACTCTTCCGACTCTTCTCACCATAGAACCGTTTTTACAATTACAGGTAATGAGTTAGGAATTCAAAACGCAATACTCGCAACAGCCACTAGCGCCGTCAGCAATATCGACCTTCGACAACACGATGGCATTCATCCAAGAATTGGTGCTATCGATGTGGTCCCGTTGGTGCCACTTGTTGGATCGACGCTAGAACAGTGCGTCTCTTTGTCGCATTCAATAGGACACTTACTAGCCGAGACATTGGATATCCCTGTATTTCTTTATGAATCTTCTTCGCGAACACCCCATCGCACTCGACTCGAACAGATACGGAAAGGTGGCTTTGAGCAACTTGACGCAAAGCTACGGCATGCCAACTGGTGCCCAGATTACGGCCCGCCGAGACCACACCCATCAGCAGGCGCCTGTGTCGTCGGCGCTCGCAATCCACTAATTGCGTTCAATGTAAATCTCAACTCGCACAACCTCACGATTGCCAAAAAGATCGCCATAAAAGTTCGTTCAAGCAATGGCGGATTACCGTTCGTGAAAGCTCTAGGACTTTTAGTATCAACAAAGAAACACGACGGCGTACAAGTATCGATAAACCTTACGGATTACCAACAAACACCGTTCGCTGACGTACTCGGTGCTGTTTTCGCAGAAGCAGGAAAACACAATGTGGAAATCTCAGGAACTGAACTTATCGGACTAATTCCAGTGGCAGCCGTCGTCGGCAAGGTAAACAACATCCCCATTCACAACTTAATCTCACCTAATCAAATCCTCGAAAACAGGTCGCCACAGTAACCACCATAAAGGGAACCGTCATTCGCGACCACTGCTCTCACCCTAAACCCGCCTACTCGTTAGCCTTCAATAATCCCTTCAGTTCCGTCATGAATTCCCCTATGTCTCGAAAATGTCGATAAACGGACGCAAATCTTACATAGGCGACGGCGTCTAAGACCCGAAGCGCGTCCATCACCAATGCTCCAATTTCTTCTGTCGAGATTTCCTTATCAGGCCGCTCTTGCAATGTCGCCTCGACCTTATTCGCGACAGATTCCAGCTCGCTAACACTGACAGGCCTTTTTTCGCAGGCTTTCAAAAGCCCTGCAATCACTTTTTGCCGTTCAAAACGTTCCCTTGTGCCATCTTTCTTGACAACCATGTAGGGAATTTCGTCAATCCGCTCATAGCTTGTAAAACGTCGTCCACAGCCCGCGCATTCTCTGCGTCGCCTGATAACCTCGCCTTCTTTACCTTCTCTGGAGTCGACAACTTTATCGTCAAGAATCCCACAAAATGGACATTTCACCGAAACCCCCTTAGTTTTTCGATGGCGCTACACTCAATTATCAGAGTCCTGCTTTACTCTAAATTTCCTCACTGCTCCTCCGCCTTGCTATTTCCAAGAACGTCCGAGATTCTCTCCATATTCATGCCCATTCGAGCCATAAGCACCAGACCAATAACCGTCACTGGCAAAAATGACAGGACATGAGCAACTAACCCCGCACCAACTGCAGCCGTATTGGATGCACCATACAACC
>TARA_B100000686_G_scaffold33006_1_pt1 | contig 29468 bp, 28 predicted proteins | sample TARA_B100000686 | Tara Oceans TARA_B100000686 (sample SAMEA2622733) | marine metagenome | biome: marine biome (ENVO:00000447); feature: marine epipelagic mixed layer (ENVO:xxxxxxxxx); material: "saline water (ENVO:00002010), including plankton (ENVO:xxxxxxxx)" | depth 150 m | reverse complement strand
ATATCCTATTGCATTAAGCAAAACCCTCAGTTGCCAGACGTCATTACCCACCAACCTCTGCAAATCGCGATACCCTAGAGTCTGTGAAATCGAGTTGTAAATTCTTCTGAGCTCAGCGATCGGAGTTGGATGCTCGCAGACATTAATATTGGCAGTTACCTGGTCCTGTCTCCTAGAATTCCCTGGCCTAGGATCAGCGACTATTACTGCGGCCGATTGTAATCTCCCGTCTCGTTTGTCTCCCCCGGCAATCTGACCTGCCATCAATGCTTCGATCAGACGATCTGAAAGATGTCGTTCGGTGCCTTCGCTGGACTCAAAACTCTCTGCAACCGCTGCCAACACCTCTGGGCCGACCAGAATATTTCCTTGTGTGACATAGTTAGGCCCCTCCCGATGTCCTGCCCAGTAACTCGGTCCCGTTCCTGTATGCTGTGCCTTCGTTCCATCTAGAGAGATCACTCCTACCTGTCGCCTGGCCGACATGGTGTCTCCCGCTACCGCCGTGGATAATGCCTCACCAGCATCCATGCCGGATTCGATGAAATCCAGCAGTTCTGTACCGTACTCTACCCTTGTGCTGGCCTGGGTTGCCACTGCACCCACCCCAGCACGAACCCAGGGTACAGCATTTCCCACGCAAGCTACACGGGTCGTCACCGCTACACCGGATTCTCTGGTTTCGGGATCAATCGCTGCGATAGAAAATGTTGAAAAATGCATGTCAGGACCCCATGAAATCGGTTCCTGAGCTGAAACATTTTGAAAAAGACCTACAATCAGTATCCAAAGAATTGAACGCATCAACATATAATGACCCCCGCTTTATATCAGTATTAGAAACCATGTCGCCAGCTATATCACAGCCCTCTTGAATCTGGAACTAAGGACCATAATAGCGAAAGGGGCTAAACATCAATTACTCTAATGGGCGCTCGGGCTGTTTGCCCTCAGGTAAACCTGACGCTACTCTCAATGGTACGATATTTCGATATAACTAAGTCCGGAGGGTGTTATGGAAGTAGATCGCAGAGCTTTCTTAGCAACAGTGGGAGTCGGTGCACTTGAAAGAATGTCTCCCGAAGATAAAGCGGAAGAATTAGAACACTATATGATTCACATGCTCGAAGAAGAGCATGCGGAGAAAGAGGAGCCTTTATCGGAAGATGAGAAGGCGGAGCTAGAAGAGCAGGAGAGAACTTCTCGTCGTGGTACTGGTTCGCTGTTCAGTTCGATGAGGGAACTTGAGCCGATGCCTGCGAATGCCACTCTTGAAGATTTCTTTAGACTTCGCTTCGCCCCTGCTCGCCACGTGCTTCAAAGTGCTAATCATGCCTTGATGACTGGACAACCAGAAAGAACAGTGCTCGCATGTCTACTGCACGACACCGTGCAAAATCTGATCAAGGTTGACCACGGTTATTGGGGTGCTCAGCTTTTCGCTCCATACGTTGACGAACGGGTTGCATGGGGTATCAAGTATCACCAAGCACTGAGATTCTACCCTGACGAAGAAACGGGTTATGAATATCCCGAAATGTACAACAGAATCTTCGGTGAAGATTACGTGCCAGAACCGTACATCGCAGAAGCGTATAAGTACTGTCGGGCGCATAAATGGTATATGGAATCTCGCTTGATTACTGTAAATGACACCTATGCGTTCCAGGACGGTGTAGATGTGTCAATCGAGCCGTTCATCGATATTATCGGTCGCAATTTCAAGCAGCCCAAAGAAGGACTGGGTAATGATAATAGCCCCACAGCACATATGTGGCGCAGCATGGCAATGCCGGACAGGCCTCTGTAAGCAATTTTTTGCTCGGGCAAAGAACCCAAAAGGCCTAGCTTTCTTCTCTGAGGAGAGCTAGGCCTTTTCTCATACGATCTTCCATATCCGCTGTCCAAGAAGGAAGATTCTCGATCCCTTCGGGGGAATCAAAGGGGCCCAACAATTTCATCTTCCACTCAATCTTTCCCTTTAGGGATGCAATATGATTAAAAGTGGTATAGGGCCAGGCTCCATCCGCTACGAGAAGATAAACTTTCCACTGTCGTCCATCGAGAAGGACCCTTAAAGCGCCTGTTTTAAAAGGCAACAGTTCCCCGTCCCAGGAACGTGTACCCTCTGGATAAATTACTACCGGATTTGGACCATCAGCAGCTCTAATAAGTTTTTTCAGCCCAGCTTTTCTTCCTCCCCGAGAACTAACGGTAGGAAAATCGTATAGGTCTAGAAAATTGGAAATTAGAGGAACTCCCTTTTCATGTTTTTGGTGTGTGACAATCAAAGGATAACCGTCCCGAATGCATTTTATGGCTAGGGGTATATCCAATAGAGACTGATGGTTCATCAATATCAGGACTTTCGAATCCGCCTCTATCACAGGCTGGGTTGGAAAATCACCCACGCCAGTGACTCTGGCTATATTGACAAAAGCACCAGCGATCCACTGGCACCATTTGGTAAGAATGTACTCACGCTTTCCAGGGAAACACCTGAGAACTAAGGGCAATAGTGTTCTCTGAATCAATTCGTGTGAAAAAACGAAGATCCCAGTTATAAGAACCAAGAAAAAGGCCCTGACTCGTGTCATGTTAACTCCCGATTTTTACATGACCGTTGCTACTGTTCCTCAACCACAGCACATTATAATATCACAAAAGTCAATCAGGGACACTAATTTTCATCTTTTTTAATGAAGTGGAGAAACTCCCGTGAAACCAGAAAATTTTAATTTTACTAATCGTTGCTTGACACTATGTTGCGCACTGCTGTTTTCCATGTCACTGCCAGACCTATCACAGGCTCAACAAACAAGCATGGACCAACGTGTCGGAGATTGGATGTACATCGGTGGAGACGTAGGTAGCCAGCGATATTCCGAATTAACGCAAATCAATGCTGCCAATTTCGAAGACCTTGATGTTTCGTGGGAATGGGATGGGGGAAGTTTCGGCAATGTACTTGCTCGCCCGACCCCAATTTATGTCGACGGTATGTTAATTACAGTAGCAGGGGAAAGACGTTACGTCGTAGCTATCGATGCGGGTACAGGTGAAACACTTTGGACGTTCCGTGAACCATCGACCCCAAGGTGGGAATATTCGATGAGAAAAAATCACGGGAAAGGTGTTGCTTACGCGAACATAGATGGAAATGATATTGTAATCGTCATCAGCCCTGCCTTCTTCATGCATGCACTCGATGCTCATACTGGTGAACCTCTAGAAGGTTTTGGCGGTGCGATCCCAATCGAAGGATTCCCAGAAACTGGATCCGTCGATCTCTTAGCAGACTTAGGACATGAATACGACGTATACGAAGGAATTCCTCTAGAAACTGGTTATATCACCAGTTCATCACCAGCGATAGTTGTCAACGACGTCATCGTAGTCGGGAACTCCGCTGAACAAGGGTATAATCAGTCGCGTCAGGAAAATGTCCCGGGCGACATCCTGGCATACGATCTAAGAACAGGTGAGCACCTATGGAAATTCGACGTTCTTCCCGGGCCGGGAGAATTCGGTCATGAAACCTGGGAGAATGACGCATGGTCCTGGACTGGAGACATCTCTTCGTGGGCTCCACTTTCTGCAGATCCTGACCTGGGACTGGTATACATTCCAACAAACGGAGCCACTCAGGATTTTTATGGAGGATTCAGGCCTGGCGATAATTTATTTAGCACCAGCCTGATCGCACTGGACGTCAGGACGGGTGAACGCAAATGGCATTATCAATTGGTTCACCACGATATCTGGAATTATGACACTCCCACAGCCCCCGTCCTAATGGACGTAACGATGGACGGACAAGAAGTACCAATCGTTGTACAAGTAACGAAGCAAGGGTTCGCCTATACCTTCAACAGAGAAACGGGAGAGCCGATCTGGCCTATTGAAGAAAAACCGGTCCCAGAAGGGTTAATACCCGGAGAACAGCTCGCACCCACGCAGCCCCACCCTACTCGTCCAGCCCCATATGATATGCAAGGACTTCCTGAGGAAGAATTGATTGATTTTACTCCCGAACTTCGAGCTGAAGCTTTAGAAATATTGGAGGACTACGTCTGGGGACCATTCTTCAATCCGCCACTACATCGGGACAACGATCTCGGCAAAAAAGGATCACTGTGGTGCCCGGGAGACGTAGGGGGAACCAATATCGATGGGACTCCTGTTGCCGATCCCACTACAGGAATTATTTACATCACTTCTCAGAAAGGGTGTTCTTCTAGAGTGATGATTACTGGAGAAGAAAGAGAAGCTAATTATCCAGGAGTCACTCCCACGGGTAGCACCGTTGTTGCCTTTGCAGTAGGCGACGGCAACAGGGTAAACGTAAGAGGGCTGCAGATATTTAGACCTCCTTACAGCAAAATTACCGCCATCGATATGAACACGGGTGACCACCTGTGGTCAAAACCCGTTGGTGACACTCCGGACAGGGTAACAAATCATCCCGCCCTACAGGGACTCGATATCCCGAAGACTGGATCTGGACGTCAGGCCTCGATGTTGGCCACCCCAGATATCCTAATACACTCAGCCAACGGCGGTGATGGAACCCCTTATATCCGTGCACGAGATAAGGCCTCTGGAGACATTTTAGGCGAAGTCGAAGTTCCTGGAAGCATTCGTTACGGCATGATGACCTACATGCACGAAGGTGTGCAACACATCGTCATCAATCAGGTCGGAGGGCTAGTAGCACTGAGCCTTCAGTAGATTCGATTATATAGAGGCCTCAAATGATCCATTGCATAAGGCCGGGGCTACTGAGTAGCCTCGGCCTTTGTTTATTGGTCATAGGATCCTGTGAATCGGATCGAAGTTCAGTAAATGAGGAATCTCCTGCAGAAGAATCACCTGTAAGTACTGATCTACCGGAAACCATAGAGATCATACTCGCAGATTTTTATATCGGCATGCCAGCTATCTTACCTGCCGGAGACCTTACCCTTCGGTTAGCTAGTGAGGGAGTAGAGGAACACAACCTCATCTTTGTAAGAAATGATACCGAACAAACCGTCTGGGAAACGGACGGACGTCTCAGCCCATTCGAAGTGCGAACCGTGGAGCTCAACCTGCCCGCTGGAGAATACACTGCCGTGTGCGACTTTTCAGGCCACGAGATGCGAGGAATGTTTTTCGATTTTACGGTCAGTCAGTAGTCAAAAAACTATTCTAGAAATCCAAAGGTCCAGTGGGACTGTTAAAATATGCCCAAATTAATAGGAGCACTACTGTCCCAAAGAACAGGATCAATTTTTGTATCAAAGTCAGTCTGTACATATTTATACAGTCTCACGCTCTCTAACATACGCACAGTTCTCACAGCTCTCGTTACCGTCGGGAACTTGCTCCGAGTTTAACGTCTCGATCATTTCCTCAACGCTGGGTTCAATCCAATCCGTCTTGCAGTCATAAGGGACCAGGGTTTCTTGAAACGTAAGTTTACCGTGAAAACCCGGGGAGGAACCGTCTTCATTGACTACATAGAAATAACCAGTATGTGCCACGTCAAAACCCATTTGATCAAGCAGATAGGCATAAAAATCCAGTTGTTCGGCGTACCATCTTTTATGTGTCGGATACAAGTAAGTTTCTGGCCTGACCTGATACTTACTCGCCTGAGATTTGTAGTCCACCACGATCACCTGCTCGTTCTTCACGTTCCACCAGACATCATCGACTCCACCGTGCAAAATGATATTTGAATCCCTAAATCTTGCTTCCAACCCATGATGTATAGAGTCTCTCCAGCGATCCATGTCTTCGTGTTTGAAGGGTACCACGTCCTTTAGTCCGTATGTGCCCATAATCCGGTGGGGAATTTCCTGTTCACGACACTCATCGAATTCCTTTTTGAGTAGATCATCGGTTCTAGCATTCAAGGTCCATCCCGGAGTACTCGGATATGCCAGTCCCTTTACGCGGTCCAGGTAAAAACACTTTGGGCATTTCCGGAAATCCGTCAACTTAGATCGGCTGACCTTGAAATCCTCCGACTGCCCGGGGATATAGATCGAAGATTTCCGAGTTCTCAGGCCAGGAGCCGGAACGTATTCGCCCTTACTGTTAGTTTTGAGACTAATCATGCACAACAATCCTCCGTTTCATCAGCGCACAAGCCTTGGCCCGTACCGCTCTCGAACACTCTCGAAAATATCTTTGGCTGCTACTGCCTGACTCGGTGTGAGCTTCCCCTCCCATTCTGAAAGACTTTCCAGGAAATCGACTTCTCTCTCAGTGAGACGGTGCTGATACTTTTCGAGAATCTCTTTGGGTGAAGGGACCTTACTCACTGGCGATCAACTTATTCAGTCTGTCGGTCCGAGGTATTCATCAAACCAATCGAGAGTTTCCCTTGTGATATCAACGAAAGGCAGCAAATGTCCCCCGGGAGCGATGTAGTGCCTCTTCAGATCATTTGGAGTACCTAGGAAATCATAAAATGGCTTTGCCGAAGTCTCAATGGGATATATCTGATCATACTCGCCATTCATCATCAATACTGGTATTTCGACTCTTGGGAGAAAGTTAAAGGGATCAGCAATTGGTTGTGTTGGAAGTGGACTCAATCCTGGAACATTGAGCACAGCTGCTTTGAATCGGTCTTCTACGGCCAACATTATACCCGCCATCCTACCTCCCCAACTCAATCCGTAATACCCAAACGAGTTTTCATCTACTTCAGGCCTGGTCTGCAGGTAATCAAGGGATCTTCCTAAGTCCTGTCTCCACTGAAGCACGTGTTCTCGATGATCGTTACTCGGGTCTTGAAGTCTGTAGAAATAATCATCCTGTCTCTCGTAGGTACTATTGTAAATCGGCCATGCCACTGCCCTTCCGCTTCGAATAAGCATGGACACAATAGGATTCATACCTCTTGGAAACTGCGAACCACCGAGCGCATTAGAGCCTGGATACACGAGAATCGTCTGTAACTGACCGGCGCTCTCAAGCGGGCGGAAATAATAAAGAACCATACGATCATCATCATACCCCGCATCAAACGTAATCCTTTCTCGTATAGCTGTGGCTAGTGTATCGGATTCTTCCACTACTGCGTTCAGTGGAGTATCATCATACGAATAGGTCCTTACAAACTCTGCGAACAACTCGTCTGAGGCTGGGGTCTCAGAGTAGAAGTCCTTTGTTATTGGTTCAACTGGACGATTTGTGATCGCAAAAGACGCCGGATCACCCAGATTCGACATGAGTCGGAATCCATTGGTTTCGGATCTATCGAAAGGATACTGAGGATTAGTAAGTGCAAACAAATAAGCTTCATCATTCCACCCACCCCCTGCTGTGAACCGTCTCTCACCAATAGAGTTGGATAGCCATTCCCTCGCATTTCCGGCCATGTCGAAGACACCGAAGTTACTGGCACCAGTGTATTCACCTGCTTCGGCTAGCCCCTCGCCCACCAGCAAGTTGCTGGCCGGTACAATAAGGCCAGACATATTCTGGCCTGAAACGCGATACCAGTGATATACAGTCGGCAATGATCTCCCCTCAAATACTGCGAAAGCAGCTGCTTCATACCAACTGATTCCAGTAACTGGATAGTTCCCTTGACCCTCAGGATACCTTCCAGCTGTCCAGGTAGCTGGACCAGACCTATTAGTCTGATCAACAAACAATTCCATGGCTTCAGTCCAACTGTATTCGACACCTTCGTTTATGAAAGGATGAGTCCAATACACTTGATCCTCGTATCCCCCGGCATCCACAAACCTTTGAAATTCCGAATTGACCACTTCATATCTGTCTATAAGAAACTCACCTAGAGTAGCAGGGACGTCAGCGGTCAGTCTGGCTTCAACGACCGCTGGACTGAGATTTCCACTTGGAATGTAAACTGAAGATGCGTTCTCAGCCCCCACTGACCTAAGAGCTATAGAGCGATTTCCACCTGTCCAGCCTACAGTCTGAGAAACGTGTCCTTCTAACTCAACACTGATCAGTAAACCCGTTCTTGGTGCTACCCATTCCAACGGAGTAACTCCTATCTCCACTGCTTCACTATCTGGCTGGTCATAGTGTCTCCAAGAAACTGTAGCTCCTTCAGGTGTGGAGGTTATCGTCGCAGTAGTTGATGCCGACTCAACTAGTGACGCTTTAACTGAATCGGGAACCTCAGCGGAAAGGTTTAAGGCGAGTTCATAAGCGTCAAACCAGTTTCCGAGATCCATGGCATTCTCGACCTGGGCTACGGCACTGAGCACCGAAGAACCAGATCCGACCATTGCTCTATTCTGGCCCATGATCATCCAACCACCAGCGATCACCCCCCAAAGAGCCAAAGCTCCTACCGCCCCCAAAGCAGTTTTCTTCCAAAGACTTAGTTTATTTCCACCAGGGGCAACCCCAGTCAATTCTGGAGGGCTCTGGTTCAGGTGACGAGCCTGTATGAATGCAGTTGCCAGAACAAAAGGTAAACCGAGAAGGAGAAAGCCAACCGCTACTGTCGGAAACCACTCAGGCAAATCGAGGACGCTTGTCATCGTTCCTACAACGGATATTACCGCCCACGATGCAATCAAATAGGTTCCCAATACCTGCCAAACCGACTTGTGGCTTATGTTTCGTATGAAATTTCTGACCCTATTCCCTTCGCGGTCACCCATCTAGATCCTCCTTCAAATGTATGGTGTCAGTATACGGTATTCAGTATACGATACTCGTCGAATGGGGCCAATACTGTTCAGATTGTGATATCCCCGCCGGGATCACGTTGTTTGAGATCCTCCATAATCGCTTCTGACTCGCTCTCTTTTTGGACCTCAATACTCTCGTCCAATACAGCTGAGCTCCAAACCGGCTGGCCCCTCCGCTCGAACGCATGAAGAATTGATTTTTCTTCAGTGCCCTCGGGTAGTTTGGTTAGGCTCACTTGGATCACTTTACTGTCTACGTCAGATACGAGCACAGCCGTATCTCCCTCGATACGATCTACGGCCCAGATTCGTTTATCCATGCTAGGCTCCCCCCGTACGAATCTCATAGCGACCGTCCGAATATCCGACGATCGTCACTGGACCCTGTTCGCGGGTCGTCATCACCGTATCAGCGATATCTCTATAGGCTCGAAGCGCTTGGGGATGCGGGTGGCCATAGGTATTCACGCCAACCGAGATCACGACTACCTCGGGCTGTGCTTGTCCCAGGAATGCTGGCACAATGGCATCGGCAGCGCCGTGATGTGGAGCTTTCAGTAGTGTCACATCGGGAACTACTCCCTGATCGACCCAGTAGGTAAGCTCTTCAGTTTCCGAGTCGCCGCTCAGGAATGCTGAGAAAGCGCCGTAGCGGACTACGAGCCCGACCGAGCGATTATTCAAATCAGCAGAACCCTGCGAAAGGAGGGGTAGTACCTGGATCTCTGCGCCGCCCAGCTGGATGATGCGAGGTTCGGCAACGAGGTAGGTGATCTCGGTCCTTTGCTGCAGTGTTTCGATCAGTTCCCTGTAGGTGGCGGTCGTATGAGTGTCGGTGTTGTCCATATAGAACTGCACCGGATAAGTGTTCATCACTCCGACCATACCACCGATATGATCAGCATGCGGATGAGACGCCACCACCAACTCCAACCGCTCAATATTGAAATCGTCGAGTCCGTTAGGAAAATCATCGGGGCCCCCATCGACCAGTGCCGTTGCGCCACCAGGAGTTTGAACTAGGACACCGTCTCCCTGACCGACGTCGAGGAACGTGATCTGAATCGCGTCTGACTGAAGGTCACCGGGATCGGTAGCGCCCTGAGCGGAACAGGACAAAAAGAGTAGGCACACCAGGAACCATCTCAGTGGATTCGACCGTTCGCTTCCGACAGAATCGAATGTCCTCACCGGCTCCTCCTTTCCAGAGCGTTTACAATGCCAGCTGGTACCAGATATCGCCAAGGTTCAATATCTCCGTTACGCGCCAATAGTCTTCGTACTTTCTCAGTCTAATCTCCATGACATGGGCTTCGCCATCGGGATCCACAAATTCGAGCCCGAGCGTGGCCTCCGAGTCTTCTTCTTCTAGGTACTTCATACTGGCGGTCGAAAGAATCTGACCAGCCTCCTCCAGTGGTGCCAAATCGAAGTCGAACGGTAAAAAGCCCTCTTCATCTTCCTCGGCAGACTCTTCGAGGAATGCTCCCCCCTCAACATATTTTTCTACTTGGTTTTTTACGGTCGCAACCACAGCTGGCTTAGCCAACTCCAATAGACCTCTGGGCATTGGACCCAAATCAATCAAAGCATTGTCGGCCACCACGTCCAATGCTCCCTCGGTAAGAGTTTCCAGGTCGACGTGTTTTTCAAAAAGATACCAGTCACTGGTGTCGAGGGCTTCTTTAATCTGCATGAGACTGTATTCTGGACTCGATTTCCAACGCTCAGAGAAATTCGAAAGGCCCATCCCCACGGCGATGCCTCCAACTACCAAAAAGAGAGCTAACCATTTTTTCATGAGTCTATCCTCTAGTTTGTAATCGCTTTAAAGTCTTGGGCAATTGAATTTTGACGAGATACAGACCGGCGACCGAAACTACCAGGGCCACCAAGAGTACCAGCCCCCAGAATAACGACCAGAGTTGACTTTGGTCCAGGATTGGAACTGCCAGAGGCACTGCGATACGTGTAACTATTTCTGCGAACAATGCTGCGATCAATCCAACATACGACCATGCCATCCAGTTGGAGTGCCAGACCATCCAATTCTGCTTGGGTACCCGGGCGAGCACATGAAACATGGCCATGCCCAGCGTGATAGCGCTCAATAAAGCGAACCAGTGCAGACCATTAAAGCTTCCTGTGAGGTCATAGATGGAAAAAGAAGTGACGACCACACCAGCCATCGACGTGAAGTAAATGTGGCCCAGGGTCCGATGCCAACGAGTCCCCTTGGTCTTTAGAAACACAATCGCGCCGGCGAAGACCGCGACCAACGAAAAAACAGTGTGGACCTGTCCTAAGACGCCCAAATTAGTCGTCCTCGCTCCCCGTATTTTCGAGGTGCTCGTCAATTGTTAGGGAACAATGGTCTGAGCCTTCTCGCCATTCACCCTCTTGGATCAGCTGATAACAGATCCTTCCGGTCTTGGTATCCATAATCCACCAGTACGCGACGTCTTCACCGTCATTCGTCCCTTCATGCTCAGATATCAGTTCGTAACGACTGTCTTCCAGTAGTAGGTCATAGTCTTCCAAACCGTACTCTTCACATCCAAACATCCCCAGGACCATAGCCAACAGGAAATATCTTTTCATCAGAACCTCCAGTTAAACATCACCCTCTGGAAAACTAAAACTCAAATTCAATACTGGAAGGACAGTCTTCTTCTAATCCCACCGTCCTCGTGTATTCCCTTGTGGCAAATTCATACAAACAGGTCTTTATATCTCCGGATATGGATTCGCCATTGAGCTCCGCGCTTCCGCCCATAGGATCTGGAAGGTCCACAAACTCATATAGAACTGTCCCAGAAATGATCACCAACAATACCACCATTAATTTCTTCACAATCAACTTGTCCCTTACCCTTATTTACACCACACGGAAAATATCGTCGAATAACTTTCTGCTAATGCTGAAAACTTCACGAATCCGTCGAACCTCTGGTCGGCCATCTTTGGATCAGTTGGACGCAATCTCTCGGATTCACTTATCAAGGAAGCGGCGATCCCCAACCATCGACCTGTCGCATCAAACGTTGCCTGACACTCCTCTTCATTCAATAGCACCGGAGGACGGACTTGTCCCTCCATCTCCACGTTTTGCACCAACAAAGCAGCAACAATAAGACTGCTCGCCAAGATTCCAGCCTGAAATGTACTCATAATTTTTCTCCCTTTAAAATTGCCTACAAAATCTGTCTCGCACTCTGGTCAGATCATTATTCCCTGCTGAATACGCATTTCTCAATAATATCGTGAGCTGCGAATTTTCTTCCGAACGGTTGATAGTAAACAGTCCGTAATCATTACCCTCTCGATCCACCACGATCGGAGGGCTACTGCCAATACGATTCCAGGGACTGACCCTCGAATTCCGATTGCCGTAGCGACTCTGTCGATTCCAGATACTAGCCTGAGACATTTCGTTGCCGTAGGGACCGAATTCGTTGCACACAGACTCCTCTTCCACTAGTCCGCAACTCAGACAGCCCAGGAATTGATCGCTGTTCTCACCACCGTAAAGCAACAACTGGGCCTCTAAATCTCCAGCGAATACAAACAAGATGCCGACCAAGAATATTTTAGCCATCAGACAACCCTCTATTTCGTACCGTCACAGAACGAATAACCAACAATCCTATAATCTGGATTGTCAGGGCCAGTAAGACAATCCAGTTTTCTCCTGTGAGACCCGCTAGAACAAAGGCCGACATACTAATCAGCCCATTAAAAAGCGCATATGGTAGCTGAGTGCGGAAGTGTTCTATCTGAGGACAACTCGCACCTATAGAAGAAAGGATCGTCGTCTCCGAAATAGGTGAGCTATGATCTCCAAAAAGACCACCTGACAGCACGGCCCCGATACAGACATGGGTTGGCGCTCCCAGCGCGATTGCAGTGGGAATCACCAAGGGAAACATGATCGCAAAGGTTCCCCACGAAGAGCCAGTAGCAAAGGATATGATAGCCGACAGTATGAAGACGACCAAAGGCAACATCCAGCCCGGTATCCCCCCCTGGGCCACACTAGCAATATAGTCTGCCGCTCCAAGCTCCCTGCCGATATCACTTAGTGCCCAGGCTAAGATCAGGGTGACCGCCACCAACGTCATATTACTCATGCCCCTAAGGTAAATCTCAACGCTACCGAGAACATTGCGAACCTTGTACGAGAACATTAGGAAAATCAGGACGGCCGCCGCACAGAAATAGGCTGTTGAGAGTCCTGCCCTGAAATCCGTACCTGATACCTGAGAAAAAGGGAATCCCAAAGGAACGAGCATGACGCAAAGAACAGTGGCCATGACCAATAGAGGTGCCCACACCAGAATCGGGCTGGCATTGGGATGTGTAAAAGGCTCGAATCGCTCTTCCACTGCCTTGCCCGACACATCGATTGGTCGGTCGTCGACTTTCTCCATGGTTCCAAAATCAAAACGCATCAGAACCAGCCACGGGACCATGAAGACCGCGAGCCATGCATAGAACTGAAAGGGAATGGCGCTGACAAAAGCAGAAAATTCGCTTTCGGTCATCCCCAAGGCGTCATATTCCTGATGGATCAGGCTCATGATGTAGACACCCCAGCCTATAAAGGGTACCAGAATGGCTACCGGAGAAGCCGTGGAGTCGATGATGTACGCCAATTTCTGCCTGGAAATGCTCAGCCGATCCATTAATGGCCTGAACACCGGACCAACAATAAGCGGCGTTCCCAAATCGGAAAAAAAGATGGAAACTCCCCCAAACCAAGCCGCCAACTGGGCCTGCAAAGGGGTCTTCACCCACTCGTTTACACGGGCAGCAAAGGCCGTACCACCACCACTGTGTTCTACCAGAGAAACGAAGCCCCCAATAAAGGCGAGCAGTACCAGGACTCCTGCGTTATAGCTATCGGTTACCTCAGGGATCAGATGTGACTTCACCATGATAGCGAAGGCATCCAACGGCTGAGGGCCGTTCAACATAATGACGCCGATGAAAACCCCACTAAAGAGTCCCAAGATGACATTTCTTGCCAAAAGAGATAGGGTCAGCGCAATAACAATAGGAATGAGTGAACTCACCGGTAATACCTTTCCTACCTGCGCTCCAGGGCTCGCTGCATAAATGCAGCCCACTGATCCTGAGAATTTGGATCCCAAACCGCGTCCATTGCTTTCTGGGCTTCAGCTGGATCGATGTCGAGTTCCTGAGTCCTATATAGGTACGTGAAAGCAGATGCCCGCATGTTAGCAATACAGTGCACAAAAACTTTTCGGCCCTCATTCGCCCTCATCACCGAATAAAACATATCTAGATCTTCAAGCGTAGGATTTTGCCACACCACCGGAATATTGACATAGGTCAGCCCCGCTTCTGCCACTGCAAAAGCCTCTTCGCCATTCTGGTCTCTTCGCGCTGTTGCCAAATTTAGGATGACGTCAAAACCAGCGGCCTTAATATCTTCGATTTGATCCACAGTAATTTGTCCGGACGTCGCAAGATTGTCAGAGATGGGAACAAAGGCGCGAATTTGATCTAAACCATTGTCACCCGACTGGGCAGTGAGGTCCCCGACTCCCAAGGCCAGTAGTACAACAAATCCGAAAAAAATAGTCCTCATAGTAATTCAATAGCCTCCAGAGCCGAATCGATCTCTTCGACTGTGTTAAAGAAATGAATTGCCAGTCGCAGATCTCTCTCCCGACGCACTGGAGACGTCAGAATATGCGAATCGGCACCCAACCGCTCATAGACGTTGGTTGCATCCATGGTCTCCGGAAGCCGCAGCACAAAAACTCCCGAACGCTCGCTCTCTGCTTCAGGAGAAACCACTTCCAAGATTTCAGACTGGTGGGTCCGTTCTATTGCATGAGACACCAAATCCTGGATTCTAGTGTAGATCCTGTCCCAACCCAGATCTTCCATCCATTCGATCGCCGTGTGAAAACCGGCGAATTCGGCAAGTGCCCTAGTTCCAAATTCATATCGGGCAGCCGACGGAAGCAACGAATATGAACCCTCATAATCCATCGACTCATGACTATGACTTCCCGCCCAGGAAAGCTGGATTTGATCCAGCCGGTCTTCTCGCACGAAGAGAGCACCTGTACCCTTAGGACCCATAAGCCATTTATGTCCACACGTGCTATAGCAGTCACAGCCCAGTGCTTCAAAATCCGTGGGTACGCAGCCTGGACCCTGAGCTCCATCAAGGTGGAACAAGACATCCCGGGATCTCAGTGTCTCACTCAGTTCGGCACACTGCTCGGTCACCAAACAACGACCGTTGTTGCGAGACACATGACTAAGACTCACCATCCGAGTATTCGAAGAGAGTACGCTCTGGACTTCGGATAGAAGATCAGTGCCCGTATCCAAATTGATTTCCCGAATCACAATTCCAAAGCGATCGCGAAGCACGTACCAAGGCACCACATTGGCGGGATGTTCCTGATTACTGATCACGACCTCGTCACCTCGCTTCCAGTCCAGTGCCCAGGCAGCAATACTGATCCCTTCCGATGTGCTATGGGTCAGCGCCACACCATTCTGTCCGACATTAAACATCTCGGCTAGGTGGGCACGTAGATTTGGTTCGATCGCCGCCATCTCACTTGAAAAACGAGGGTCGGCCGGACCTTGGTTTTGATAGACAAGCCGTTCTGCCACGACGTCCGTCACCACTTTTGGAGATGGACCCGCTCCGCCCGTTTGAAAATATGCACTGTTCGTAGCAGTCGGAATCTGCCGCCGGGCCGTTCTGACCCAATCCTCTTGAATATTCGTGCTCCCCTGATCCCAATTTCCAGCTAGGGATGCGATGGGAATCATTCCTGTAGCACCAACTACCGTGCCAAGAAATTGTCTACGGTTTGACATATAAGCTCCCACAATAAAAAAACCCTACTCCTGCCGCCTGATTACACAGACGACAGGAAAGTAGGGTGATTTTTCTTTTAGAGATTATCTGCTGCTGTCGCAGGGAAAATCTCTTTCCAAGCTGCCATGAAGCGATCCATCTCTTCCGCAGTACCTATCGAAACCCTCAGATAGTCAAGCATTGGAGGGAACGGCCTGCCGACCAAAACTCCCTTCTGACGGAATGCTTCTTGGACCTCCGCAACTGGCCGGCCCGTATAGACAAAGAAGAAATTGGTCTCCGACGGAAGGATCCTATGACCCATAGCTTCCAGCTCGGCAACCGTTTTATTTCTCAAGTCTAGCGTGTCTTTCAAGAATTTAGCCTCACTCTCCGTGTCCTTGAGTGCGGCGACACCACCCCATCGGGCCAGGACACTTACGTTACCTGTCTGATGTGGACGCATCTTGTCGATCATCTCTGGAGAAGCAATGCCGTATCCCAGACGAATCGCAGCCATACCGTAGATCTTGGAAAAAGTTCGTGCGACGATCACTGGCCGGCCTTCCAGAATATGAGGAATAGCAGTCTCATAATTCGGGTCTTGGACGAAATGATGGTAAGCCTCGTCGACCAAGACAGGTACATCCTCAGGAATCCCGTCCAGCAATTTCTGCACGTCACTCTTATTGACGACAATACCCGTAGGGTTGTTTGGATTCACCAAGTAGACCAACCCGACATCACGATAATTTTTCCTGGTGGCTTCAATCATCGCATCGATGTTCTGAGTTGCATCTGCGTTCAATGGAAGTGCGATGACGTCTGCCTTCAGGCCTGTAGCATGGCGATAAACAGAGCTATAGGTCGGCTCTACACCAATGACTTTCTTGTTTGTACCTAGGAATGTAGTACCGACAACTCTAAGGAACGCTCCGGAACCAGGAGTTGTCATGACCATGTTTTCTTCAACACCGTCACGCTCGGCAATCGCTGCTACAACATTCTCTCCTGGATCACCGTAGCGGTTCGCATATTTAAAGGACGCAGTCACGGCATCCAGTACGGATTCCGATGGGGCCCATGCGTTCTCATTGCTGGAAAGTCTGGCGTAGGAATCAAAATCGAATTCCTGTGAGGATCGCCTAAATGCATCCAGCGAAAATTCTTTCGCCGATAAGTCAGATGCGGGATTCAGTCCCATATAGCCTAATGCGGCGGCGGCGCCACCCATAAAACCACGGCGGGAAACACTACTCTTGCTCATCACTACCTCCGTTATATAGTGGCCAAACGGTCTGTCTTCTTCGAAGAGACTCCCGAACACCCATTCTGGTACTCAACACCATGTAGGCAATTTCTTGACCAATCACACTTACAAAAACCATGTCTGCTCTTTCTAGTCCTTCAAGAATACCATGTATCCCAGTGTTCGACCAGATCAGGAATCCTTAAACCCATCTGGACCATTGCCTTGTCCACTCAGTAGATCGTGAACATCACCACCAGAAGGCTCCTGGAATACCCTTAACCCAAATTCGGGAAGAATAGCAATCAGGTGATCGAAGATGTCGGATTGAATGTCTTCGTATACGGCCCAGCGAGTGTCACTAGTAAAACAGTAAATTTCCAAGGGAAGCCCTTGGGAACCCGGAGCTAACTGGCGCACTAATAGCGTCATATCCTTATGGATCCGACCATTCTCTTTCAAATAATGAAGTACGTAAGCCCGGAATGTTCCGATATTGGTCAGTCTCCTACGGTCAGGAATCACGTTCGTCTCAGTGGACTTCTTGCTGTTCTGATCTGCTAATTCCTGGTTTTTCTCAGCCATGTAATGTTGTAGAAATTCGTATTTAGCCAGATGATGGATCTCTTCGTCGGCCAAGAATTTTACGCTGTTTAGGTCGATATACATCGCCCTCTTAATCCGACGTCCACCCGAATCTTGCATTCCACGCCAGTTACGAAATGAGTCTTCAATAAATTTATGGGTAGGAATCGTTGTGATAGTTTTATCCCAGTTCTGGATCTTCACGGTATGGAGAGCCACATCGATTACGTCTCCGTCCGCATTGAATTGGGGCATCTCCACCCAATCACCCACTCGAATCATATCATTGGAAGCAATCTGGAGACTCGCGACTAGCGAGAGAATCGTGTCTCTAAAGACCAATAGCAGGACAGCACTCATCGCACCGACTCCACCCAGGAAAACGGTGAAATCTTGATCCAACAGAATTGCAGTGACGACAATTACTACAACCACCAACACTGCTATCTGGAGAATCTGAATATACCCTTTGATCGGCTTCGCTTTAGCCTCTGGATAGTCCTGCTCGTAGATAGCGTTCGCCGCTGTCAATAATGCACTTACAGCTAATCCCACACTCAAGGCCATCCAGGCAAGAGCGACCTGCCCAACCACCTGGACCAGTAGCGATGGAAGTGCAGGAACAAAACTGATGCCAGCATACACAATCCATGCGGGCATGATATAGGAAAGTTTATCCAGCACTTTCGATTCGATGAGCTGGTCGTCCCACGTAGCCCTCGTCCTTTTTACAAGGTTTAGGATAATACGAAGTATGACCCTACGGGTGGCGAGATACCCCAGCCATGCTGCCAAACTTAAAAGGCCAATACCTATAAATAGGTTGGCTAATCGGCTAGTATTTCCAGGATCTGCAATAAATTGGAGTGCTTCGATTGGATTCATCATCAAAAGATTAGTAGAATTGATTGGTTCGGGAGAACTTTGAATAACCTGATCTGATAGTGTACGTAAAAAATAACACAAAAAGACTCGCCTGAGCAGACATGCGCATAAGGATAGAGAAAAAATGATCGAATTCCTGTCACAACCGAATTTTCAGAGAATAGCCTTTCTACTCGGAGGGCTACTCTTAGGTCTGCTAGCAGAACGTGTATTCTTCGCTCAATTCCAACGATTCACCAAGAAGACAGAGTTCGAATGGGACGATGTCATTGCCTACTCCTTTAAGGGGATACTGGCAGTCTGGTTCACAGCAGGAGGTGCATACCTAGCACTGACGGTCGGTGAATGGGATCCTTTCGTTACCGCAGTGATCCTCAAGATACTTCGTGTACTATTCATTCTTCCCATTATCGTTGCCGCCATGCGCGCAGTCCGAGCTGTGGTAGATGCCGTTTCCGAACGGTCACAAATCAACTCCCCCACTCTAGTTGTTAACCTCGCACGCCTGGCAATCGGAATACTCGGGGGATTCATTATCCTGCAAAATCTGGACATCGATATCACCCCACTGATCACGGCCCTAGGTATTGGTGGTTTGGCAGTCGCACTGGCCCTCCAGGACACTCTCGGCAACCTCTTCGCAGGGGTGCAGATCATTCTTTCAGGCCAGGTAAAACCCAATAACTACGTCCAGCTTTCCACCGGCGAACGGGGATACGTCGAAGACGTGAAGGCACGCAATACAACGATCAATACGTTCCCTGATGAGAATTTGGTAGTGGTACCGAACTCAACTATGGCCTCTTCTATCGTCAAGAACTATAGCATGCCTATCGAAAAGCTCTGGGTAAGCCTCGACATAGGTGTCAGCTACGATAGCGACCTTGATCAAGTAGAAGAAGTGACAATGGAAGTAGCGAAAGAAGTGCTTGCAGAAATGAACGCCACAGATCCTGAAAGTGACGAAAAAGTCGTTAAGCTTAGATACCATACATTTGGCTCGTCCAGTATTGATTTCCAAGTACGCTTACAGGTCCAAAATTTCAGGAGTCAAGGAAGAGTAAGACACCAGTTCATCAAGCGACTTCACAAACGTTTCAATGAAAAGGGCATTGAGATACCGTTCCCTATTAGAACCCTCATAACCAAAGAGTAATCGCAGGCCGAACTAGGACAGAAACCGAGATAAAATAATCTTTAAGTTTTTTTATTATGTAAAATTATTTTGTCCAACGGCTTGCGCAGTTCACATATCCGTTACAGTTTTTGCAGTTAATTAGCAGTGATTATCTGATTCAACAAAACACAATGAGAAGAAAATGGCCGCTTATACGTGTGACGAATGTGGAATGAGTGTGGGTGTAATGACTTGTGGAACCTGTGACGTAGAACTGGTGCATGACACCATTGTCAAAGGCGACGGTTCTTCTGTACATGTCTGCGCCTGCCCAGAATGTGCCGGAAAGATTAAATCGCCTATGTGTTGCGGACAGGACATGGAGTGCGAGCTTAACTAGGCTTCCAACCACGTTACCACCGTCCAACAATAACAAAAGCCCTGATATGTAAGAAGCTGTTTTGTAACCACACTATTCGTGAGGATACCAGCAGTAGATTCAGGTTCGAATGATCCCCGTACCTTCCAATTCCATAATCTCTTCATCGGAATACCCGAGCTCATTCAAAATCTCACGCGTGTGCTCTCCCAAAATGGGCGCACCTCTATTCACAGCGGCTGGATTTTTGGAGAACTTCACAGGAAACCCCAGTGTTTTGACTGGTCCGAGCCGCGAGTGTTCGACCTCGACCACCATGTCTCTAGCAAGTGTCTGAGGAAGGTCCAGCATCTCCGTCATGCTAGCCACCGGACCCGCTGGTACTCCTGCTTCTTCTAGGATACTCAGCCATTGCTCCGTCGTTTTCTTCTTAAAACTCTCACTCAAAATTACGTCCAACTCCTGAACATTTTTGATGCGATCAGAGTTTTCCAAGAACCGTGAATCTTCAGAAAGCTCTGGTAGTGCCAAGGCATTGATCAGTCTGATCCAATTGGTCTGATTGGATCCACCCACTGTGATCCAGCCGTCCTCGGTCTCAAACGCCTGGTAAGGTGCACTCATCGGATGAGCGGAGCCCAGTGGAAGCGGCGACTCACCCGTAGCCATAGCCATGGCAGCCTGCCAATAGGACTGTGTGATCCCCGCCTCAAACAGTGACGTATCAACTCGCTGTCCTTGTCCCGTTTTTAGCCTCTCTATATAGGCACTCAGGACTCCCATTGCAGCCAGGATTCCTGCTGTGATATCGGTCAAGGGCGGTCCACATTTTACGGGTGGCCTTCCATCGCCCTCTCCAGTTACACTCATCAGTCCCGAGTAACCCTGGGTAATGAGATCGAAACCCCCTAAGTTCGCCATCGGTCCTGTTCGGCCAAAGCCAGAGATCTCACAGTAGATGAGTCCAGGATTCTGTTCGCTCAGCGTATCGTATCCCAGGCCCAACCTCTCCATTGTACCTGTCCGATGGTTTTCAATCAGAACGTCTGCCGATTTAAGAAGTTTTCTGGCAATCTCAGATCCTTCTTCGGATTTCAGATCCACAGAAATCCCTCGTTTATTTCTGTTTAACATGAGGAACGCAGCTGACTCACCATCGAGGTCTGGAGGCAGAAACTGCCTAGTAGCATCTCCCCCATTGATATGCTCTACTTTAATGACATTCGCACCCATATCAGCAAGCATGCGCCCACAGATCGGCCCGGCCATGACGTGCCCGAATTCAACTACAAGAAGGCCGTCCAACAAGCCGCTACTCTTTGAAGTATTCATTTCTGACGCACTAACCTCCTAGCGTCCCTTGAACTTGGGTTTACGCCGTTCCAAAAACGCCTGAATCCCTTCTTTGTAATCTTCGGTTTGAAAAGCTTCGTAGGCCTCTTCTTTCATTTCCTCGGTTACGTCCACCCCGTCAACGAGATTTCTCACGAACTTCTTATGCCAGCGATTCACGAGAGGCGCTCCAGATCCAATATTTTCTAGAACAGAATCTACTTCCTCTCTCACCGTTGCATCTGGCACAACGGTGGTCACTAGGCCGATGTCGTAGGCCCTCTGTGCCGTGATCAATCCCCCACCAAATAGAATTTCTAGGGTCCTCGAGGCGCCGATCAGCCGCACAATAGGGCTTAGTTCGGTATAAGACATCGTCAAACCTAATCGGTTGATTGGAGCGCCGAATTTACTACCCTCGCCGCATATTCTGAGATCACAACAAGCAGCGATCTCTAAGCCTCCACCCACACAGATTCCATTTATCAGGGCTACTATGGGATGTGGACAGCTTATTAGCGCTGACAGCGCACCCTCTAATGCGCTCCCATATTCTCGCACCTGGTCTTCTGTGTTCCTTTCTCCCAAAAAGCTTTTGATGTCGGACCCAGCCGAAAAAGCTTGCTCTCCCTCACCTTCAATCACCACACAGCTCACCTCTCCGTTTTGACTCACTTCCTCAACAACCTGACGAAGAGACCGCCATCCATGTATATCTAAAACATTTAACTGGGCCGGATAGGTCAACTTGATATAGACCACGTTATCCTTGTAGTTGACTATGACTCGCTCAGCCATTTTGATTCCTCCCAGTCATCCTTAAGGTTATGCAAAGGTTTTTGTATGACGATTTCAGTTCAGAATGCTATCGGTAGAATAGCTCGACCGGCCACATCGGGATAGCCGGGACATATGTGACCAATAGAAGCATGAATAAAAGAATCGACACGAAATAAAGGTTGACCTTACTGACTTCCCAGATATCCGCCTTTGCTACTGAACAGGCCGTAACCAAGACACTAGCCACGGGGGGTGTCTGCTGCCCAATCCCCAGGTTCAGCGTTACCACAAGACCAAAATGCACTGGATCGATGCCCGCTGCCAAAACCAGGGGCATTACTATGGGAACCACCAAAATGATGGCCGCAGCCGAGTGCAAAAATAAACCGACTAGTATGAAGAACACATTCAACAGGGCTAGAATGGCCCAGCGATTGTCTGTGAAATCCATAATCCCCTGCGCCACACTCTGTGGGACCTGCATCTCTGTTAAGTAATCCCCCAACAACGCTGATGTAGCCACCAATAGCATTACAACCGCAGTCTGCGTACCCCCCGAAAGAATCGCTGATCTCAAGGCAGATATATCTAATTCTCTATATACCCCTCCCCCGATAATGATGGACGCCAGCACCGCTAGCCCAGCTCCCTCTGTGGCTGTTACCCAGCCAGAAAAAATTCCGGATAAAATGATCACAGGCAGCAGTAAAGCCCAGGAAGCTTCTCTTAGCGCCTTGAAAACTCTTTGCAATTGAAAGGTCGATTCTACAGGAAATCCATTTTTTAATGCCAGGATATAGACCATGACCATCATCAGCATTCCACCTAAGACACCTGGAACGATGCCAGCCACGAAGAGCTCTACCACTGAACTTCCAGACATCACTCCGTATAGAATCATCGGTATAGATGGGGGTATAATCACTGCCAGGGTCGCCGACGAAGAGGTCACAGCCGCCGCGAATGGGGTCGGATAACCCTTATCCTTCATGGCGGGAATGAGAATAGATCCTAAGGCCGCCACATCGGCGACAGCCGATCCTGAAATTTCAGCGAAAAACAGTGATGCCGAGACCGTCACCATTGCCAGACCCCCTCGAATAAACCCTACCAGAGCTGAAGCGAGGTTGATGAGACGGATCGAGATACCGGTGCAATTCATGATCGCACCGGCCAAGATAAATAGAGGGATTGCAATCAATGGGAACTTGGTGGATCCGTCAAAAAGAACTAGGGCAGCGTTGGGCAGACTCGCCATTCCAGAACTCAACATCATACCAGAAAGAGCGACTATACCCAGTGACACAGCTATCGGTACATTTATGAGTACTAGAGTCAGCAGTCCCAAAAACATTAGTAAAAGGGTCATGGGGTCTCCGTCTCTTCCGCTGAAGCCCATATATCTGGAAGCACAATTAGCTCTGCAAGAATGAACAGTAGCGCCCCAATTGGAATCACCGATTGGGTCAGCCGTTGAGGCATCCAGGGCAGACTCACCAACATCTCGCCACCCAGCACTCCTAATACCGTCCATCCCGACCATGCCACCAAGATGAAGAACCCTATTACTGCAACCTTTCCAACGACAATCAAGAATCTTCTTGTCCTCATCCCTACCGCATCCACGATCTTAGAGAATCCGATGTGTTCGTGCTTGAGAGCGGCCAGAACCGACCCATAGAATGTCAGCCACGCAAGGAGGATTGAAGCCACTTCATCATACCAGACGAGAGAGGCCCCTACCTTCCTGAAAAAGACCCCCATGATAACCACAGTAGCCAGAGCCACAACGAGAGCTAGAACCAACTTCTCCAGGAATCCTGCGAGTTTATCTCTGAAACGGTGTCGGTTCATCCCAAGCATTTATCCGTTAACTCAGCTGTGAATTGTAGACACACTGGGCATCACCAATCTGAACCATCTTCAAGTTCCAAAGACTGCCTAACTAATTCGCCTGCGCCTTCAACAGTACTGCTAAAATCTTCGTATATCTCTCTGCTCGCGCTTGCAAATGCTTCTTGATCAGGCGTATTCACCTCTACTCCAGCCTCAGACAACGCAACTAGAAAGTCAGAGTCCATGCGACTCGCCGTTTCGTAGACAAACGCCTGTGTCTCCAAAGCTATTTCCTCTATCCCTGTCCTCAGATCCTCGGGGAGTCGATTCCAGCTTGCCCCTACCGTAACATAGGCGGGGGTGTAAACATGGCCTGTCAGAGACATGTAGCTCTGGACCTCATGTAGCTTGGAGGCGTATATCTGAGCCAACGGATTTTCTTGTCCGTCCATCACTCCCGTCTGCAAAGCCACAAAAACTTCCGAAAGGGGCATTGGTGAAGGATTCGATCCAAAAGCCTGAAATAATTTCACTCTCCACACACCTCTTGGTGTCCTAAGTTTGATACCTTCCAAGTCGCTGGGAGTCTCCACTGGACGGATATTATTCGTTACGTGCCTAAAACCATTTTCCCAAACTGCGATGATGTCGTACCCCTCTTCAGCCGCTTCAGGAACCAAAACAGGCCATATGACATGCTCTTCTATTTCCTTCATATGTTCTCGGTTCTTAACCAAGTAAGGCATCTCAAAGATACCAAAGAGTTCAACCCTCGATGACATGATAGTCGAAGGAAGAGCGAGATCCAGAGTTCCGAGCTTCAATTTTTGAAGCATTAGCTCATCTCCACCTAACTGACTTGAACCAAATACGTTTACCTGCACTCTATCTGGATATTTTTCTTCTACCCTCCTGGAGAACTCTTCCGCCGAAAGTGCGAATAAAGATCCCGGCGCTCCCACATGTCCAAATTTGAGCTCAATCATCCCTTCCGCACCATCCTGAGTCCCACAACCTACAAACAACACGGTGCCAGAAAGAGCAAAGATGTGCAGGAAACGCTTTGAAATCCTCTTGCTCGACAAAATAACGTCCACTTTCACACTAATTCCTGGCCAGGTATTCTAGGGCGGCAACAACTCCTCCAGATTTGTGAGGAACTCCAGCTATCCCCAGGGCCATCTCTACGCCGCTGAGCGTGCCACAAATCATTAGATCGTTAACATCCCCCAGATGCCCTATCCTGAACACTTTCCCATCAATTTGTCCCAGTCCTCCACCTAACGACATGTCAAATTTTTCCAGACAAATTGTGCGTACAAGATTTGCGTCACTCCCTTCTGGCATGAGCACACTAGTCGCCGCAGAACTCACCGCTTTAGGGTCATTACAGAAATTTTCCAAGCCCCAAGCAGCCACTGCCCGCCTAGTTGCCTCACCCAACCGAGCATGCCGAGCATATGTATTCTCTAGGCCTTCCTCTCTAAGCATTTTCAAAGCTTCTTCCAGGCCATACAACAAGTTAGTGGCTGGTGTATATGGGAAGTATCCCGTCTCTTCAAAAGTCAATTGGTCCGTCCAGTCCCAGTAGGACCGAGGACCAGGAACATTTCGGTGAACTTCCAAAGCCTTTTTGCTCACAGCACAGAAAGAAAGTCCGGGAGGCAACATGAACCCCTTCTGGGAACCGCAGATTGTGACGTCCACACCCCAATCGTCGTGACGATACTCCATGGCACAGGCGGAAGAAACCGAGTCTACCATCAGAAGCACCGGATGACCCGTCTCGTCAATTGCCTTTCTGATTGCAGGAATATCTGTAACTACACCAGTGGCCGTTTCATTATGCACGATAAGCACAGCTTTGATCTCTTGGTTCACATCTGCCCGAAGCAGTCCAGCTACAACCTCTGGATCGACTGGCAGCCTCCAATCCCAAGGCTCAACCTGCACATCCAACCCTAGTCTCGTAGCCACTACACCCCATATCTGAGAAAAGTAGCCAGCATCGAACCTTAAAACCTTATCACCTGCCGAAAGTGTGTTGATCAAGCCAGCTTCCCAAGAGCCACTTCCTGAAGCCGGGTAAACAAATACATATTCGGAAGCCTGAAAAACATCCCTTAATTCTTCAAGAATCTTGGCTCCAAAATCCTTGAATTCTGGACCACGATGATCAATAGTTGGTTTGCTCATGGCCCTAAGGATACGGTCAGGGACATTCGTAGGACCCGGCAACTGCAAAAAGTGTCTTCCAGATCGGAAAGGCATGCTCTATTCTTCCTTCTGTTGGTCAATATGATTTAGATCGAGATTGAATAATGGCACAGGCACAGGCTAAAAGCCATACGTGTTTTTTTCACATCTACTGCTCAACAAATCTAATCCGACCTCCTTCCTTTCCTTGACAATCAAATCTAGGATTAGACGTGCTGACAAATACCGTTAAATTTTTCTTGTACCATCCAGAATAGTCGAATTCACAGGGCTACAGAGCAAATGACATGAAATCAATCCCTGATATTCTTCGAAAAAATATAAAAGGGGATACCCTTTTCGACACTTTCAGTAAAGGACTCTATTCCACAGACGCATCAATCTACCAAATAGAGCCAATGGGCGTCGTTCTACCCAAAACAGTAGACGATATCGTCAGCACCCTTCAAATAGCCAACCAGCGACACACCTCTGTTACCCCCAGAGGTGCTGGAACGTCACAGTCTGGTCAATCCATAGGCCCAGGGCTTGTCGTGGACACCAGTAAGCACTTGAACGGTTTTGGCGAAATTGATCATCACAAAAAAAGGATAAAGGTGCAGCCTGGGATAGTATTGGATCATCTAAACCAGTTCCTCAAACCACATGGCCTCTTTTTCCCTGTAGATGTTGCAACCTCGAGCCGAGCGACCATAGGCGGCATGGCAGCAAACAATAGTGCCGGATCAAGATCCATCAAATATGGAATGATGGTGGACAATGTGACCTCTATCCAAGGTCTTATGGCAGACGGCACAGTGGTAAAATTCGACATGGATACACCAACCCAAGGCGTCGAACTGAAGATAGCACAAACACTAGCTGCTCTTCGTCGGAGAGAAAGAGCAGAATTAGAAAAGAGAATCCCAAAGGTCATGAGGAGAGTGGCGGGCTATAATCTGGACAGAGTTGGCGAACAGGGAGATCGGATCCCTCAAATCTTGGTGGGCTCTGAAGGCACGCTTTCTTTCTTTACAGAAATAGAACTGCAGCTTTCTGCATTGCCTGACCACAAAGTACTTGGAGCATGCACTTTCCCTAGCCTTGAAGCAGCATTAAACGCTGTTTCACACATTGTAGACCTTAATCCTTCAGCCGTTGAGTTAATCGACGGAGCTCTAATAGACCTGGCACGCGACATGCCCACCCTACGAACTGCTATCGACCAGTTCGTACAGAAAGACGCGCGCGCAGTTCTGCTGGTAGAATTCTCTTGCACTGGACATAACCACCTGTCGGCAAAACTAGACTCTCTGGAGGAAGTGCTCGCCGATCTTGGATACCCTACCTCGGTACTAAGAGCCGAATCATCAACGCTTCAAAATTTGATTTGGTCAGTCAGAAAAACATCTATGAATATTGTGATGTCCATGAAGGGTGACAAAAAACCTATTTCGTTCATTGAAGACTGCACAATACCACTCGAGCACCTCGCCGAATACGGAGTGCGTCTTGAAGAAATCTTTCGTAATCATGGGACCAGCGGCACATGGTATGCCCATGCTTCAGTAGGCTGCCTTCACGTAAGGCCTATTCTCAATCTCAAGAGCGACCGTGGACTGAAGTCTATGCGAAGTATTGCAGAGCAGACCCACGAACTCGTTAGAGAATTCAAAGGCACACACTCCGGAGAACACGGAGATGGCTTAATACGATCCGAATTCCTTGAACCCATGCTTGGCAAGCAACTAGTCACAGCCTTTGCAGAGGTCAAGAACCTATTCGATCCTCTAGATACACTCAACCCTGGCAAGATAGTACGTCCGCCCAAAATGGATGATAGGAGTCTGATGCGTTACAAGGAGGGATACAAGGAACTGCCAGTGGCTACATCTCTGGATTGGTCTCCCTGGGGAAGCTGGACACAGGCCACAGAAATGTGTAACAACAACGGTGCCTGCCGTAAAAGTGATCCTGGGGTGATGTGTCCTTCATATCGAGTCACCAAAGATGAGAAACACGTCCCACGAGGGCGTGCCAACTCTCTACGTCTTGCGCTAACGGGTCAACTGGGACCCGATGCTCTGACCTCTGAAGACATGCACGAAACTCTCTCCCTTTGTGTTGGCTGCAAGGCTTGTCAGAAAGAGTGCCCTATGAGTGTGGATATTACACGTATGAAAACAGAATTTCTTCATCACTATCACAGCAGACACGGGCTGGCACTGCGCGAGCGATTTATCGCCTGGCTTCCACGCTATGCCAAATGGATGAGCAAATTCCCACTAATCGCTAATTTAGGATCAGGAAAAGGTCTGTTAGCTAAACTGGGAGAAATATTTATCGGAGTGACTTCTCATCGAGAAAACCCGCAATGGAGAAGTGACACCTTCAAGAATCAGCAGCCAACGAAAACTAGCCCTGAAAATCCAGAGGTAGTGCTATGGGTAGACACCTTCAACACCTACTTCGAACCTGAGAATGCCCACGCGGCGATCAAAATTCTCGAGGCAGCGGGCTATAGCGTTAACCTCCCTGTTTTTGAAACCCGTCCGGTATGCTGTGGACGTACCTTCCTCAATGCCGGACTTATTGAGGAAGCCCGGACAGAAGCTCAAAGGCTTGCTGAAGTACTCGGACCCTGGGCAGAAAAGGGAATACCCATCATAGGACTTGAACCTTCGTGCCTCCTGACCCTGCGAGATGAACTTACTGTCATTCTTCCTGGAAATACGAGTGAGGTCATCAAAAAGGAGGCTGTCCTCTTAGACGAATTCCTGGTTTCAGAGAAACAAAAAGGTAAACTCCAATTGGATCTCCAACCTTTGGATGCAAAGAAAGCCCTAGTCCACACCCACTGTCATCAAAAAGCGTTGAGTAATGGAGGGACTACTGAAGAAATTCTCACATGGATTCCAAAACTAGAAGTTGAGTCCATCAAATCAGGGTGTTGTGGAATGGCCGGTGCCTTTGGTTATGAATCCGAGCACTATCAGACTTCGTTAGAGATGGCCAACCTTGACCTCCTTCCTGCAGTGCGAGCAGCCTCTCCAGACACGCTAATAGTTGCTGGCGGAACTAGTTGTAGGCACCAGATTGACCACGGGACCGACCATGAAGCAGTCAGCTTTCTTCAAGTCCTCGAAAAATCCCTGACAAATTAAGCAGAAGGACTTGGATAGATTATAGCTAGGAAATGAGCCGGGTGGGGGTCGAACCCACGACCTACGGATTAAAAGTCCGTTGCTCTACCAACTGAGCTACCGGCTCTGTGACAAATCTACTTATTACACTCCCCTATCTCCACGTCTTTCAAAATATTTACAGTCTGTACTGACTAACATTCCTTTTGTCCTCCTTCTAGGCCTATACTACCTTAATGCCCTAAAGAAAGAATCCTTAAGCCTGGACTAAACGTCTGTGAATCTAAGCGAAGGCCCTGATACTTTAACAGAATTTTCAGCCCAAGTAACCCTATTGCAGCTGAACGAGTCTCGGGTACTGATTCATAGAAGCATAATTCTTGCTGTTGCAGTCCTGTGCGTGACCATCTCGTGGTCATGTTCCGACCCTGCACAGGAAAT
>TARA_B100000686_G_scaffold354993_1_pt1 | contig 29510 bp, 27 predicted proteins | sample TARA_B100000686 | Tara Oceans TARA_B100000686 (sample SAMEA2622733) | marine metagenome | biome: marine biome (ENVO:00000447); feature: marine epipelagic mixed layer (ENVO:xxxxxxxxx); material: "saline water (ENVO:00002010), including plankton (ENVO:xxxxxxxx)" | depth 150 m | reverse complement strand
AGAAGGCTGCTTGATCAATTGGTCATGCACTACTTTTGACAATAGCTCGTGAAACAATAAAGTCTTTGAGATCAAGCAAGAAGAAGATTTGATGCAAGAAGTGGTCGATGCTGACGAGATACCATAATTCTCGATATCAGCAACCTTTAGGGCTATTGGTGAAATCACTCATCAAACTGACCGCTTTCGCATAAGGATTGGTCTTTTGAGTAATAGTAGGTAGGTACGCCTCCTACTAGATAGACTTTTTCATCTAAGCAAAGCGAGTACCCCTTTTTGCTTAAAAAGTAATCGACAGAATAGCGAGCTATTATTGGTTCTACCAACGCAAATACAAAACTACCAGCCAAGAAGTACAAGAGCGTTTTATGAAACAAAGTATTAGGCGGCTTTTTGAGAATAGTCTCATAAGTACCTAGCATTAGAATGCTAATACAAAACAACCCAATGCCCACAAGAAAAAAATCAAAGGTTACATATTCAACAACAGGAAGTTCTTTTTCTACAGCACTTAAGAATGCTAAAAAATACTTTTCAAAATAATAGAGTGATACAGTACTACAAGCACCTAGAAACAAAGCGATTGTAATTTTTTTTGCCAAATCTTTGTTTATCATTAATAAAGCCTTACCCTGCTTTCAACTAACTCTCGAAGAGTTGAATATTGATTCTTTTTTATTATGAATAATTCACAAAGGCCTCATACAGGCAACTAAGCATTCTGTTAAGCTTTAGTCTTTATAAATAGACATATACTCACCATTAGCAAGATGTAGCTTTTCACCATCCCAGCCTTGATAAATAGAGACATCCTTTAAACTCTTTACATCTTCTGCTACTCCTAAATATTGGAGCGCACCTGAATACTCAGTCTCACCTGTGTAATCATTGTAGATTTGAGCAGCATATATCTTTTTTGAATCAATCTTCTTACTGATGTAAATAAAATTCCCACCATCGGCACCTCCAACCCAAAAAGCGGCATCTGGCACTGATTTAGGTTTACTGGGTGCAGCTATTTCCGTACTACTAAAAGTCACTTCAGGAGGATTGATGATATAAAGAGTCGCAAATGCAGCACATATAATCATAAATACAAGTGTTAGTTTTTTCATAGTTATTTAATTACTTAATAGAGACAATCAAACGTATAGAGACAAGAGATGATAAATACGCTGAGATCTTGTTGAGAAAGAAAAGACTTTGAAGTGATCTAATGAAATCCCCCTCTAACATCAAGCATTTAGGCTATTCATGAGATCACTCATCAAATTTACCGCTTTCGCATAAGGATTGGTCTTTTGAGTAATAGTAAACAGGTATTCGACCTAAAGTATAAGGGTACTCATCTAGGCATTGAGCGTATCCTTTTTTACTCAACACATGTTCCACAGAATAGCGAGCTATGGTTGGTATAATTAACCCTAGAACAAAACTAACCATAAAAAAGCACAGGAGCGTATAATGAAGTCGTGTATAAAGCGTTTTTTTAAGTATTTTTTCATAAGTACCTACCATCACAATACTAAAACAAAAAAAACCTAAACCCACTAGATAAAATCTAGAAACTAGAAACTCAATAACAGGTATTTCTTTACCTATTGAATCTAAGAATATCAACAAATACCCATAAAAATAGTACAACGACAAAACACCACACACACCCACAAATAGAACGATTATAATTATTTTTGCCAAGTCCTTATTCATCAATAGAGCCTTACTCTGCTTTCAATTAATTCCCGAAGCGTTGAATATATTTTCTTCTCAACAAGCCTACCCGTCTCATCGTAGATATACTCAGCAACATCACATGCTAAAGCCAAGGCTTTGTCTTTGATGCTATCCACAATAGAGTTAGGTATATTTTCAATACTTGACTGAACATTATTAAGCTTCACCAAGAGCTTATCTGTTAGGCCATACTTTTTATCAAGCTCTCCCAAGGCTATAGAAGTTATTACACCAACAAATACAGCAGCAGCAATAGGACCAATAGCAAATGTAAAGAGAGCACCAGCTATAGCACTAGCTGCATAGGCAGCTCCAGTCGCAATTGCCACTTTTACACCATCAGAGAATATTGACCCAAGCAGCCAAGCGAGTGTTTTTTCATCATCTGTTAGATATTGCACCACCCTAAATGCAGAACAGAGCACAAAAGTGACAACAGCGCCAGACTTTATAGCACCTACAGCATTTTGAGCACCTAAAGCCATTGTAACTACTTTCGTATTACTAATACCATAACGAGTTCCAGTAAAAAATGATCTTTTACCTGCATACCCTTTAAAGATGATATAAGGCTTTCCATTATAATTTTGCACTTTGATGCCTAAAATGCCCCTCATACCCACATCTTGCAAGATTTTTCCTATGGTATTTAAGTCGTCAAAAGTTGCATAATAATTTGCAGCAAACTCGGCTTTTGCTTCTATTTTACGCCATAGGGCTCTTAAAGCAGGCGATTCGAATGTGAGCTGATTAGTCATATATTCAAATCCAATGGCGTAAACTAAAATATTATTCTCTTTCAGCTGCTGCTGCAGATCTGCTTTCTTCTTATCCATTATTCAATTCACTTCTTTTTGACATAGTTTGTAATCATATTAAGGATCAGCAACTCTACCCGTCACTTTATTGTTCAAAAACATTGTATAGAGAGGAGTAAATATAAGACACCTGCAAAAGTGTGATGCTTGTCACACTTTTCATAAGACGAACATTTTTTAGGCACAAAAGAACAGCATTCAAGAGTAATTACAGAAGTGTTAAGAGTATTGAGGCTCTAATAAGAAAGGACGGGCTTGAAGCGTCGTAAAATGACGCTTCAAAGATTGCATTAGGCAGCTATAAGAAATTATCGAATTTGATCAAGATAGTGGGAAGCCATATTTGCTTCAGATGTGCCAGGGAATTCACCGATGAGTTTTTTCAACATATCACGTGCTTTTTGCTTATCGCCCTGCACGTTGTAGATTGTACCCAGCTTGTACATACTCGGGGCTACTTTTGAATGGCCCGAGTAATTATTCACTACCATTTCAAAATGCTGCTGAGCCTGCTGCATATCAGGGCTCTTTTGCGCAAGCATAACTTCTGCTAACCAGTAATGAGCGAATGGTACATAAAAACTATTGCCGCCTTCATTTAAAATACGCTTCAAATCTGAGGCTGCATTTGAGTAGCTACGATCTTTAATTGAACGCAAGGCTTGCTGGTATGTTGCCTTAATTTCATCATCACTCATCGACGCAGATTTAGCAGGTGCAGGTGTTGGCGCTGCAGATGATTTATTTGAAGAGGCATTCGAACTGTAATTAGAACCACCAGACAATGCTTCGATGCGCTGATCTAAATCAACATAATGTTGCTTCTGCTGTTTTTGCAGCTGCTTAATTTCATATGACTGCTGATCAACAAGACCGCGAAGCTCTAATACCTCTGATTGAAGACGCTCTATTTGATTAATCATGTCCCACATAGGGTCGCCTGTGCTACCTGCTTGCCCTGAATAATCATTGTTATCTTGCTGAGCATAACCACCTTGACTGTTGTAGTTATCTGAAGGTTGTGCACCATAGGCGTTGTAGTTCTGATTAGAATAATCTTGTTGTGGCTGAGAGTATTGACTGTAGCGATCACCATTGACGTTACGCTGCTCGACGGGTGTTGCAGCAAAAGCCCAAGAGCTAAGCGCCACTAATGCTAAACCTTTTATCGTCAACTGTGCTTTTGTCATCATAGGTATCACCACTTAATTATTCATTTTTTAAAATCAAAATCTCTAAACATAAATTCCCGCATGAGAGCGGGAACTTACGTTGTTCAGGCTATTAAGAATGATCTTAATATGCCCGAGAATCAAACAGGTTTAAAGTACCCGCTTTCGATTATGGCTGACCAGCTGTGTATACAATCTCAACACGTCTGTTTGCAGACCATGATTGGTCGTCATGACCATAAGCAACTGGCTTCTCTTCACCGTAGCTGATCACTTCCATTTTGCTAGAGCTTACGCCGTTAAGACGAAGGTACTTAGCAACAGCGTTACCACGACGCTCACCTAGCGCAACGTTGTATTCACGAGTGCCACGCTCATCAGCATGACCTTCAAGACGAACACGTGCATTAGGGTTTTCGTTTAGGTACTGTGCGTGAGCACGAAGCGCTTCCAGAGAGTCAGATTTGATTGTTGATTGGTCAAAATCAAAGTAGAAAACTGAAGTTGACAGAAGATCCATATCACCTTGTGAATATTGGCTATCACCTGCAGTCATATCGTCTTGACCCATGCTCATACCATCGATACCAGAACGGTCACCAGCACCATATGTTTCTGTAGACTGATCTTGCTGTTCAGCTGTAACAACATCAGTATCGTCTAGACCTTCTGTTTCTGGTGCAGATTGACACGCTGCTAGTGTTGTAGCCATAAAACCAAGAAATAAAACTTTTTTAAAGCTTGCGTTCATGCTGAAACTCCTTTGTTTCAATTAATTCTCTAATTTTCATTCTTATGAGCTTTCGGAGCGATCCTTTCACTCAAAAAAACCAACTTCCTGTACATCTGAAAAGAACTGGAGATTTCTCCTCAATGAGCACTTCACTTTAACAAATACCTAAAGCCTAACCTCAAACCATACAGATGCATACTCGCCAATGGGATTTTAGCCTAGTTTTAGGTATTTTGCCTAATAAATCAGTGCTTTTAATTCTTTCAAGCTTGAAATTAAACTAACCAATATATCTTTAGGGACATTGCCTAACTTAATTTCTATTTCAGCGCAAATAGCTTATCGTAAAAACGGCGACCACGAAGGCTCACGTACCTCGCCTACTCTTGAAGGCAAGCGGATTCGTGTACGGCCATCCATAGATACAATAGATAATAGACCTCTATTGCCCTCTTGAGTTGCAAACATAATTTGCTGACTATTTGGTGCAACTGTTGGCGACTCATCTAAACGAGTTTTCGTTAGAATTCGAACTTCACCATATTTTAAGTCCTGCACTGCAACATGGAATGAACCATTCACTTTGTGAACCATAACAAGGTGCTGACCATCTGCTGTTAGCATACCGCGAGCATTGTAATCACCTTCATATGTCAGACGTTTTAATTGTTTAGAAGCAACATTGATTTGATAAATTTGAGGGTTGCCACCTCTATCAGATGTAAAAATTATATCTTTACCATTTGGCGCCCATCTTGGCTCAGTATCAATTGCAAAGTGACGAGTAAGACGAGTTAATCGACCTGTTTGCAGCTCAAGCACATAAATTTCGGGGTTCCCATCTTTGGATAAAGTCATCGTTAAATAACGACCATCTGGTGACCAGTCTGGCGCACCATTAATGCCTCTGTAGCGAGTAACCTGTCGCTTAGAGCCTGTTAGAACGTTTTGCACATAGATTGCTGGTCTTGAAGACTCATAAGACACGTAAGCAATATGCTTACCATCTGGAGCCCAAGCAGGTGACATAATTGGTTCACGGGATCTTAAAATTGTCTGCGCGCCATAGCCATCAGCATCAGCTTTCTGCAGCTCATACATACGGCCACTTTGATTTTGCACTTGAGAGATATAAAGTACTTCTGTGGAGAAAACACCTTTAAAACCAGTAATTGCTTCATAAATATTATCAGAAACTGCATGCGCTAGTGAACGCCAATCAGAGCCTGAAAAACGCGAGCTCTTGGTACGAACTGTTTTACCTGTTTGCACTTCAACTAAAGCAAAATCAATTTGCGCCTGCTGAGGGGAACCTGCAACCTGGCCAACAACAACGTAATCTGTATCCAGTACTCGCCAATCTCTTAAAACAATATCAGATGGCTGACTTGGACGACTCAACATACGATTGCGATCGAGAGGATTAAACACACCACTTCGAGCCAAATCTGCCTGTACAATCCCTGCAATATCTTCTTTTGGAGAACCTGAGCCTTTATAAGCAAATGGCACAACAGCTATAGGCACAGCACTTGCTTCGTTAGCCGTAATTTCAATAGAAAGCAACTGCTCAGCTTGCGCCCCCATTGAAAGCATCACTAACAATGAAGCAGCAACATATTTAAAAATGCTCAACATATTTTTATTTGTTTTTGATCCCTGTCGATGAGACAGACACAGCGCTCTACGTTGGCTCTGTGCTAATACACTACTCATAAATCCCTCCAACCATCGAAGCATGACTGCTTCGCTGAATTCATAATATCTTTTTACGTGAACAAATCAGTGAACGCTCTACTTAGAACTTAATATCACCGGGTCTTACCACTGCATTAAAACGAGCAAAGTTGCGTCTAAACATGCCTACATCATTCGGGACAGGTAAAGATCGAGACATTCGAATAGCTTCTAAAGCAGCGTTATCAAAACTTGTCATACCACTCGACTGCACAATATCAGCACTAATAACCTCACCATCTGGATATAAGCGTATTTCAATCGTAACGGATATATCACGGTTACTTGATGGTGGCAGTCTTAAATACCGCTGTACCTTTTCTTGAATAAGCCCCATGTAGTAAGCCACTTCACGCTGCTCTTTCACTTCTGCTGCTGAGGCAATCTGAGCCTGCATTGCAGCTTCCGCCAGCGCTTCTGTTTCATCTTCCATCATGGCTGCTAAATCGGTTTGAGGCAGTTCCGGTTTTGGTTCTGGCTTCGGCTCGGGCTTTGGTTCCGGTTTAGGCTCTGGCTTCGGCTCTGGTTTTGGTTCCGGTTTAGGCTTTGGCTTCGGCTCGGGCTTTGGTTCCGGTTTAGGCTTTGGCTTCGGCTCGGGTTTTGGTTCCGGTTTAGGCTTCGGCTCGGGTTTGGGTTCCGGTTTAGGTTTAGGCTTTGGCTTAGGCTCAGGTTTTGGTTCCGGTTTAGGCTTTGGCTTCGGCTCGGGTTTTGGTTCTGGCTTTGGTTGAGGTTTCGGCTGAACTTTTGCCTTCGCTTGCATTTTGGCCAGCTCTTCACTTGTCACAAGCGTTGTTTTCATCGTTGCAGGCTTAAGTACCTTTGGCTTGGTTGTCCAATTTGCCACAGCAAAAGCAATCACAATCCCGATGACATGCACCGCGATACTCAGAGCTACATATTTTGACAGTTTTTGTGATGGTCTCTCTGGAGCCATTATTGTTCCTTACATCATGGGCCAGCCAGCATTATTTATTGCTGACTTGGATCAGTGACTAGTCCTACGTCCTGTACATCAATTGATTGCATATAACCAAGGAGCCGCGCTATGGAGCCATAGGATGCACCTTCATCACCTTCAACAAATACAGGAATATTTGGCTTGCCCTGTCGAACATTTTTAACCATGTCGCCAATGTCTTGTAAGGATTTTGCTGTTTTACTTTCACCAAGATTAATAAAATATTCGCCTGAGGCGTTAACGCTTAATACAATAGGCTCTTGCTGCGCATCTATTGCCTGCCCTTCAGCAGAAGGCAAATCAACTTTAATACCCTGGGTTAATAATGGTGCCGTCACCATAAAAACAACAAGCAAAACCAGCATTACGTCAATATACGGAACAACATTAATGTCCGTCATCATGCGTCGTTTTGGACGCACTTTATCGCTAAGCATAAAAGCCTCCGGACTTATGAACGAGCTTGTTCTTTTTGGTTTTCAACATGTAAATGAGCTTGACGCTGTAAAATACTAGAAAACTCATCAGAGAATGCATCATATGCACCAAGTAAGCTATCTGCTTTTGTTGCAAAACGGTTGTACGCAATTACAGCAGGAATCGCTGCAGCTAGACCAATTGCCGTAGCAATCAAAGCTTCAGCAATAGAAGGCGCAACAACGTTAAGCGTTGCCTGTTGCGCATTCGCAAGTGCCAAGAAGGCAGTCATAATACCCCACACGGTACCAAACAGGCCTAAATATGGAGATGTAGAACCAACTGTTGCCAAAAATGGTAAGTGCATTTCAAGCTTGTCACGCTCTCTCATAAGAGCAACACGCATAGCACGAGAAGCACCCTCAACAATAGAGTCAGCATCAGTACCTTTAGTTTGGCAAAGTCTATTGAATTCTTTAAATCCAGAGCGAAACACATTTTCTTGGCCAGAGTCATGGTTAGCTTGGCTATTTGCTTGCAAATAAAGACGAGACAAGTCCATTCCAGACCAGAACTTTTCTTCAAAGTCTTTCATCGCCTTTTGAGCTGATTTATAAACTTTACTACGACCAAAAATAACAGCCCAACTCAATACAGAGATAACGACCAAAGCCAGCATTACAAGCTGAACTACAATACTTGCTTCAAGTAAAATGCCAATAACTGAATAACTTTCAGCCATTATTTGCTCCTTTTTTATTCCATCTCATTAAATCGTGGATAGCATAACGGTATCTTTAAGAGACTACTGTTGCACTTGTGTTTTGTTGCTGCCAATCACAACATTTTTCAATTTCAATTACAACCTGTGTTGCAATGTCTTTCCCTGTTACCTTTTCAAAAAGCTCAATACTTGGTGAAGCAATAACATCAGAGACAACAAGCTCATGCTCACCTTGAGGCACTTTAACGAGTTCAACACATAAGAACTGTAGACCAGTTAGTTTAGCAACTTTAAGAATTAATTTTTTATCTTCTTTGGAAAGATGATAAATTTCATGACCGCTTACATCATGCACTAATGCTGGGTCTTTTGGCTTATCTTGCTGCAAGGCACAAACCACTCGCCCACCAACAACAAGTGCTTTAACAACATTACCATCAAGCGCACCTTCATCATGGCTTAGCACTTGTACACTATCAGACGAACTGTGAAGCGCTTGCATTAACATTTGCGTTTGGTCTGAAGATTTCACACGCATTGAAGGTTTGACACGGAAATGCTTATTCAGTTGCATTTGATATGGCTCTGCACCTATGAAACCCACCATGGCTTCAAGGTCCTGCGTTGAATAGGCAAAACCAAAGTTACAGATAGGGATATCATTCGACATGAGTTTTTGTAATAAACTTAACTTATCACGGCTATTCAATACTGATGCCGGGTTATTAAAAGCAACGCCACCTTTTAATAGATACTGACGTAACACACCTGTCCCAAAAAGTGTATTCTCAATCGAGAAACGAGGAATCATCGCATCATATGACGGTATAACGCCTTTATCACGCTCATAAATTTCACTGCGTGATTTATCGAGTGTTACATAGCATGATGTTAAATTAACAATCGTTGGAAAATGGCCACGCTCTTCACAAGCTTCGAGCAAACGACGGTTTGTATAGTATTTTTCATGCTCCGCAAGCAGCGCAATACGTAAACCATCAACTGAGCGACGAGCATCTTTATAATGGTGCTCAAGGACATCCTCAGTCACATTACCAAGATTAAAGCTCAGCTCAGGATCAACCATAATACGGCCAACCATTGCTTCACGACCAAGCAGCATGCGGTAACCCATGGAGTCTCGGTTTGCTAAAGTAAGCTCAACAACGAACTCATGTTCCCATAAACGAAGCACTGTTTGAATGACATAGCGCTTTTCTGCAACACCACTACTACTTTTCACTTTACGACAATCTGCAACAGGTGCTTCACAACGGACCACCAAACGACGATTGTTTTGCAGCGGATGCACCTCAAAGCTCACCCATGGTTGGCCTTTGCGAGTAAATGGTTGGATATTAAATGCATGAATACTTGAAGTACGCGCCCCAGAGTCAACACGGGCTGCAATGGCAGGTATCCCTAACCCTGGAAAAGCACACCACTCTTCACAGCCCACCATAATTTTTTGTTCTTGTTTATTGTCTGACATAGCGTTAAGAGCTCCTTTCTTTCAACCCTAAATGTTGAAATGTCAATGAAGTCGCAATTCGACCTCTTGGTGTACGCATCAAGTATCCCTGTTGAATTAAATAAGGCTCAATAACATCTTCTAACGTGTGCGCTGATTCCCCAATACACGCGGCAAGACTTTCAAGACCTACAGGGCCACCATCAAATTTATGGACTAACGCATTTAATAATGAACGGTCTAATGCATCAAGTCCTTTTTTATCAACCTCAAGCATATTCAATGCTGCATTTGCTGATTCTTGAGTTATACATGAATTAGAATGAATCTGAGCATAATCACGCACACGCCTTAAGAGCCTGTTTGCAATGCGAGGCGTCCCTCTAGATCTTAAAGCAACCTCTAATGCACCAGCATCATCAATAAAGACATTCAAAATACCTGCTGAGCGCTTCACAATTTGTGAAAGCTCTTCAGCTGAGTAAAATTCTAACCTTTGAATAATGCCAAAACGATCTCTTAAAGGCGACGTTAACAGCCCCGCTCTTGTTGTGGCACCAATTAATGTGAAAGGTGGCAAATCTAAACGAATTGAGCGTGACGTCGGCCCCTCACCAATCATAATATCTAATTTAAAATCTTCCATTGCTGGATAGAGAATTTCTTCAATTGCAGGGCTCATTCGATGAATTTCATCAATAAAAAGTAAATCGCCAGCATTGAGCTGGGTTAACTGTGCAGCAAGATCCCCTGCTTTTTCTAAAATAGGCCCTGACGTCATCTTTAATTGCCCGCCCATCTCATGAGCAAGAATACCTGCAAGAGTGGTTTTACCAAGGCCTGGAGGACCAAAAATCAAGGTATGATCCAAAGCTTCACCACGTTGCCTTGCGGCACCAATAAATAATGCCATCTGCTGTTTGACTTTTTCCTGCCCCAGATATGAGGACAAAGTATTAGGACGAAGCTGCTCTTCTTGCCTACTTTCAAAGGACCCGCCATTTGAACCTGAGTTTTCGTCATCAAGACTTGGATCAACGATCCGCTCCATCTGTACCACCTTATGAGGGATTTAAAAAAGAGTTACTGGCTTGGAACAAGCACTTTTAAAGCATTACGAATATAGTCTTCGCTTGTAAAATCTGTGACAGCATTGTCATGGGTTTTATTGACTTTATCCAGTGCTTTTTTCGCTTCTGTTGGTTTATATCCAAGAGATAAAAGTGCTGCCTCTGCATCAGCATAATGATGTGCAAATGTTGGCGTTGAAATCTCAATCGCCTGCTGCACAGCAGAAGAATTATTTTTGAGCCATTTTTCAATGCGAGGCTTTAATTCAAGAATTAAACGCTCTGCAGTTCGTTTACCAATACCTGGCAAAGCTGTGAGACTTCCAAGGTAATTATCTTCCACTGCACGAACACATTCCTGCACACTTAAACCTGACAATATAGTATGCGCAAGGTTGGGCCCAACACCATTAACCTTAATAAGCTCTCTAAAAAAGTCTCTATCTGTCGCCTCTAAAAAACCATAGGCATTTTGCGAATCTTCACGATAAACAACATGCACATAAAGCATGGCAGTTTTACCAACTTCAGGTAAATCGTAGAATCCACTGAGTGGCACCTTCAACTCATAGCCTACACCTTGCACATCAAGCACAATAACTGGCGGCTCTTTAACAACAATAGTGCCTTTTAAAAATGCGATCATCTTCGTCTCCTGCGTAAGCGTCCACCGCGATATGCGAGAGCTTGATTATTAGTTTCTTTCATTAATTGATCTAAAGCATTCTGGGTATTACCCACTACCTTATGGGCTTGACCATGACATAAAGCGATAGACAAAGCATCAGCAGCGTCAGCCTGAGGTATTTTTGGTAATCCCAACAACAGCATAATCATTTGCTGCATTTGCTCTTTTGTCGCATGCCCATAGCCTGCAATTGCTTTTTTAATTTGAAGCGCGGTGTACTCTTCTACCGGCAAACCAGCGCTTGCCCCTGCTAAGAGAGCCGCACCTCTAGCCTGCCCAAGCTTAAGTGCTGAGCCTGGATTATTTGCAACAAACACTTGCTCAATAGACATGACATCTGGTTGATGGGTTTGAATAATTTCACTTAATTCTTCATAGATTTGGAGTAAACGTATGTGAAAAGGTTCGGGCTTAATTCTTAATACGCCGTAATCTATCACATCATATCCGTTTGGCTTGACGTTAATAATACCAAAACCTGTAAATCGAGACCCTGGGTCAATCCCTATAACTTTCAAACAATTCTTCCTTAATGCATCCACGGGATAAGGCCCCGCAAGGAATATTCTAGCAGCTTTGATTTTTTGGATTTGTATTTTTCATGAGGAACTTCAGTGAAACGAAGTTTTATTGTGTCTTAAATTAGGGACATTGTCTAAGAAAAGAAATAAAGGATTCAAAGAAGTCTTACCTCTTTGAATCCTTGAGGGCGGCAAGTATTAAACTTGCGCTAGACCTTCGTCATCGAAGTTCGCATTTGTATAAACGTTCTGAACGTCATCAAGCTCTTCAAGACGATCTAGCATCTTAAGTACACTTACAGTTGTATCTGTATCAAGATCAACTTTAAGAGATGGTGCCATAGTCACTTCGCCATGAGCCCACTTCAGACCAGCGCCTTGGAAAGCTTCACGCAGACTAGTGAAGTCTTCTGGTGTGCAAGTCACTTCAAATGAACCGTCGTCATTTGCAACAACATCTTCAGCACCTGCTTCAAGAGCAACTTCCATCAGCGTGTCTTCGTCTGTAGTACCTTCTTCAAACATGAACTCACCACGTTTTCCGAAAAGATATGCAACAGAACCATCTGTACCAAGATTACCACCATGCTTACTAAACGCATGACGAACTTCCGCTACAGTTCTGTTTCTGTTATCTGTCATGACTTCAACAAGAACAGCAACACCACCTGGCGCATAACCTTCATAAGTGAGCTCGTCTAGGTTACCTTCTTCGTCACCACCTGCACCACGTTTAACCGCACGCTCAATCGTGTCTTTTGTCATATTCGCATCAAGCGCTTTGTCAATTGCAGCACGTAGGCGTGGGTTATCACTTGGATCACCACCACCTAGTTTTGCAGAAATAACGATCTCACGAATAAGTCGCGTGAAAATCTTTCCACGCTTCGCATCTTGGGCTGCCTTTCTATGCTTAATATTTGCCCATTTACTGTGACCAGCCATGTTTCAACCTCACTATTAGTCTTTATTCTGCCCTGCTGTCGCAACAGTTTTAATATGAAGCTCTTGCAGCTGACTAAATGTCGCCTTAGATGGAGCTTCAGTCATGAGACATGTTGCTGACTGTGTTTTAGGGAATGGAATAATATCACGAATACTGCTAACGCCTTTCATAAGCATCACAAGACGGTCAAAACCAAACGCAATACCGCCATGAGGAGGTGCACCATACTCAAGTGCATTTAATAGGAAACCAAATTGTGCTTGCGCTTCTTCTTCTTTAATACCTAGAAGATTTAAAACTTCAAGCTGTGTTTCGAAATCAGAAATACGGATTGAACCACCACCAACTTCAGTACCGTTAAGTACGCAATCGTACGCACGAGCATTTGCTTTAAGTGGGTTTGCAGCAACTGCAGCCACAGACTCAACTGGAGATGTAAACGGATGGTGGCATGCATAAAGACGACCATCAGCTTCTTCAAACATTGGGAATTCAACAACCCAAAGAGGCTTCCAACCTTCTTCGATTTGATCTAGATCTTTAGCAAGCTTCAGACGTAAAGCACCTAGCGCATCAGATACGATTTTGTATGTATCAGCACCAAAGAAAATAACGTCGCCATCGTTTGCACCTGTTCGCTCAAGAATTGCTGCTAGCGCTTCATCACTTAGGTTTTTAACGATCGGAGACTGTAGACCTTCACGACCATTTGCTTTCTCATTCACACGGATGTAAGCAAGGCCACGAGCACCATATGCAGAAACAAACTTAGTCAGGTTGTCTAGATCTTTACGGGAAAGCGAACCAGCACCAGGAACGTTAAGTGCAGCTACACGACCACCATCTTTATTTGCAGGCTCTGCAAACACTTTAAATGCTTCGTCTTTAACGATATCGTCGATATCAACAAGTTCTGTCTTTACACGTAGATCTGGTTTGTCAGAACCGAAACGTCTCATGGCTTCTTCATACGTCATACGTGGGAAATCACCAAGATCAACATCAAGAAGATCTTTAAAGCAAGATTTTAATAGCTCTTCAGCCATACCCATGACTTGCTCTTCATCAACAAATGAAGCTTCGATATCGATCTGTGTGAATTCTGGCTGACGGTCAGCACGTAGATCTTCATCACGGAAACATTTTACGATTTGGTAGTACTTGTCAAAGCCAGACATCATAAACAACTGTTTGAAAAGCTGTGGCGACTGTGGCAATGCATAGAAATGGCCTGGGTGTACACGGCTTGGTACAAGATAGTCACGCGCACCTTCTGGGGTTGCCTTTGTTAGCATAGGCGTTTCCATTTCGAGGTAACCTTGAGCTTCTAGAGACTGTCTTACTTTTGAAGAAAGCTTTGCACGGAAACGAATATTTTCCGCTAGCTCTGGTCTCTTTAAATCGATGTATCTGTACTTAAGACGAACGTCGTCACCAACATTTTGATGCTCATCAAGTGGGAATGGAGGTGTTTTTGCCTTGCTTACGATTTCAAGCTCTTTACCAAGAAGTTCGATCTGACCTGTTTTCATGTCAGCATTAATAGTGCCTTCTGGTCTTTGACGCACACGACCAGTGACTTTAATGATGAACTCACTGCGAAGTGTCTCAGCAACAGCAAAAGCATCAACATCAGGGTCGAAAACCACTTGAAGAAGACCTTCGCGATCACGAAGATCAATAAAGATAACGCCGCCATGGTCACGACGTCTGTGTACCCAACCGTAAACTGTTACTGTTTCGCCAGTCAGTGTTTGATCAACTTGACCACAATAATGAGTTCTCATGTTCTCTTGTACCTTATAAAGCCTTGTAATTAAACCTGTTCACCCTTCCATCTGGTGAAGAGTTAATATCGATTATGAATAGAATCTTTAAGATTGTGCTACATACTACCAAAAGGCTCGGAAAAAAAGTAGACACTAAGCCCTTTGATGTCGATTGCATGGATGATTTCTGCTGATTTGCTCTAAAGACGGGAATCGTTTAGTTCAAATTTCAAACAAGACAATCATCAATACTACAAATGACAACAAACAAACATGGCTCTCAATGACAAACAATCATCCATGATAGCCGCAATTTGAAATAATTTCGAACATAGGGAGAATCAAAAAAGAATAATTGATAGATACAAAAGAAAACGGGAAAAGAGTCGGTATAAGACCCTGCAATCCTATACCGTATTACAACCTCTAAAATACAACATCCAAAGCGACCGCCAGCAAGTCAACAGACTCTTCAGGATCTGCTGCCAACTGAGTTGTCTGGTGGGAATATTCAAACTTTAAAGCTGCAGAATGGTTGACAGAATAGTTAACCCCAAGTGTTGTGGTATCAGAAGTCAGATCTGCATAATTGTTATAGCGATCAAAACCATCTTTGCGAGACTGGGTCAGCATGAAGGTGTAATCATCCCACATATAACCACCAGAAACATACCATGCCTCTGCACTCGCCTGCCCTATAGAAAAGTTAATATACTCGTTACGGGATAAAAAGTTACCTTCGTCCACAGTAAATGCCAAGCCACGAAACTCAATATCGTTCAACATTTTTTGAGTTAGTGTTGTCGCAGGGAAAGTGCTGTAATTCATAACGGAGATCGTCGTATCCCGTTTATTTTGAGAATAAACGGCTCTAACACTAAAGTTAGGCCAGATTAATGATGCATTGATGCCAAGAGCATCATCAACATCCGTATAGACAGTATTTACATTAGCCACCGTTTGCTTTTCATCACCACCAGTGATCCATAACTGTGAAACAAACTGAATATCATCTGTGAGCATTTTATTATATGTAAACTTGAGACCTTCACTTTCAGTGGTTGGCACATGATATAAGTCGATTGGCGGTCTGATCCATGTATAAGCCAGACCAACATCTAAAAAGTCAGAATAGTAAAATAATGGAAGCCTAAAACGACCCACTTGAACATCAAGCTCAGGATTTATTTCATAGTTCACATAAATCCATGAAAGACTAGGGTCCCAACTGTTATTACTTTTAGCAGAGACTTGAACAACAGCTCTCATTTTATCATTAATGATCGTGGTCGATTGAAGACCAACGATTGATTCTCGATTAATGCGAAACTCATTATCGTAGTGTGTAAAGCGAGCATCATCGACTCGACTTGGATCAACGAGGTACTCATCTCCATCATCGAGAGTCATACCACCAGCCACAGATAAAAACCCACTAAAAGTTGTCTCATAGGCATACCCTTGTGTCGTTAGCAGTAAGGATATGAGAAGTGCAGACACTGCACCTATTAACGTTTTAATTCTGATGATATTCATCCAAGAAGCTCCATTTCCATGGGGATGCATTACTGCAAAACCAGCAAGCAAATACCTTTTTAAGTCTTAGAAACTGATAGCGACTCGTACCGTTTCATCTAGATTTGCTTCATCTATATACCCTATTGCTCTTGGGTCTTTTCGTATCGCTTTCAAAACATCTTCATCAGTTTCACTTTCCCGAGGAGGTACAGCTTTGCCTGTAAAAACAAGCTTGGACCAATAGGACTTTAGTTGCGCAGCACTTTTATTCAGAATGTTCTGCTCAAACAAGCTTCGAACACTATCATCTATAGGTTTATTCACTGGAATAACTGGATCACCATTCGAAAAGGTTTTTGTTTTTGCTAAAAATATATTCCTGATATCACTTGTTGATATCTCAGCTGTATTTGATGCATTAACAACAACAACGGTCCCGGCCTGTACAGATATTGACCCAAGCCATAATCCAAGCATTAAAACGATATTTCGCCTTAGTTTCTTCATCGCATATATCCCTTTAGCTGCTGAAAAAAACTATATGTAAACTGCCATATAAGAGCGTGAGGTTACTTAAATAAGAAATAGATATACAAAGAACTTACGTTAAGAAAAGCTAGCAGATAAAATAGTCTAAACAAGGAAAAAAGAAGTGGCAGCTGATTAAAAACGAAGAATTAATTAAAAACTGTTGAAAAAGTACAAAATTCGAGCAAATAGAAAGAATACATACAGGACATAGAAGTACATGAGACTCTGCGGCATGCTGAACCCACACTAGATCGGGAGTTAAAACTTAACAGCAGCCCACTTTCTATGTTGCCCTGTGTGTAATGGATCATATGCTGCTTTAGTAATACCAACCTATTCAACTTTCTTGAAAAGTAATAATAAGCAATTGAAGTCATTACAGTGATTAAAGCTAAAAAAGGCAACGTTTTGGTCAAAAAGTCATGACAATTGCTATGCTTTTCTCTTCTGAAAGCCCCAAAGATTCACGGATATTAAGCATTAAAGCATCTATTGCAAAAACATACTTCTAAAGGTGATCCTATCTTTGTTCCACAAGTTAATATGATCACCTGATCGATTAGGTCTGACCGTCTCTTTTCCAATAGTCATTAAAATAACAATGCTAGTACGTCCTTATGGATAAAACAGGAACAAATGCAAACCAAGTCTATGAAATTACTAATGAAAGCACGATCTGTTTGAACAGTTTAAAAAAGGATAAATTGAACTTTTAAAAGTGATTGTGAATTCAGCCCCCAAAAGCAACAGATGAGTTGCTTTATGATATGTATTTACGCTCAACACCAAAAAGAAACATATTTATTGCTAATGACAATAAAAGAAGCTAATATGTTTCTTATACCAAAATAGCAACTTATAAGTTTCATTTATGCCCTTATTACTTGAACAAATTAAAAATAGACGCAAAGCGCTTGGCCTTACACAAGAAGACATGATGCTAAGAGCAGGTATTTCACGTCAGCAGTATCAAAGGATCGAGTCCAAGGGTAATCCCAGACTCGATACAATGGAGCTGATTGCCAAAGGTTTAAAAAGCGAGCTTGTCCTCATTCCATATGAAAAACGGACAGCCGTTATGGCTCTTCTTGCGCAAGATGATAAAGCGCCTAATGAAGCAGCAGAAAATGCCCAAGCCATATCCGATGATCCATGGCGTGGTCTGCTTGGAGATGAGGAATGAGTCAGGGCAATGTAGATAAAGTCAATGTATTGAAACTGACATTACATGATACTCTTGTTGGCTACCTGACAGGGTATATCGATGGTCGCAATATTTTGACGATTGCCGACTCATTTAAAAGCAATAGGAGTCGGCCAACATTTAGCCTAATTACACATCCAATGTTTCCAAATTCGAATAAAGTTATGGCGAAACCTTGGATGCGTAATCAAAGATTACATCCATTGCTCTCAAACTTATTACCAGAGGGTTCTTTAAGAGAATTAATTGCTCAAGGATTAAAAGTGCATGCAGAGAACGAATTTTACCTGCTTTCATATCTCGGTGAGGATCTACCCGGCGCATTGGTAGCAACGCCAATGAAACCAGAAGATGTTCCTGAATCAGCTCTTAGCCTTCAAGGGAAAGTAGAGCCTGTCTGGTTTGATAAGGGCGTGCAGGACAACAAGTTTTCACTTGCTGGCGTTCAAATGAAGTTTTCAATGAAAGAAAAGGATGGACGTTATAATCTATCTCAACCTGGGGCAATGGGTGACTGGATTATAAAAACACCATCCACCCACCATAAAGATGTCCCCTTGAATGAATATACAGCAATGTCACTTGCAGCTCTGGCTGGAATAGAAATACCAGATATTAAGCTTGTCGAGCTGCACAAGCTTGATAACCTACCGCAAATAAATTTGCCGAATGAAACCAATGCATTTGCGATCAAACGATTTGATCGCAGGGAGAATATGCGTGTTCACATGGAAGACTTTGCACAGGTTTTAGTGAAGTACCCACATGAAAAATACAATTCGGCAAATTACGAGCAGATAGGCAAAGTTCTGTATCAGTTTTCAGGCGATGGGCTGGCCGATGCTCAGCAATTTGCGAGAAGATTATTGGTTAATATATTGCTGGCGAACGGTGATGCACATTTAAAAAACTGGAGCCTAATCTACGCTGATCAAGCGACGCCACGTTTGTCGCCTGCATATGATATTGTCACAACAGCAGTGTATATAGATAATGAAACCGATTTTGCTTTAAATCTTAAAAAAAACAAGAATTGGTATCAGGTAAACATGACACATTTTGAAGGTTGGGCAAATAAGGCAGATATACCATGGCGCGCAATCAAGCCTCATCTGGACGATGTTGTCAAAAAAGCGCGAGATATATGGCCAGATGCACTGAAAAATTTGCCAATGAATCACAACCATAAAATAAAATTAATAGAGCATTGGAGCAAATTGCATGCTGATTTTAGGGTTGGTTAATCAGCTCTGAATAAATAAATCTAGACTAGGTTGAAATTTATATTGCTAAATCAAAACCCACTCACCGCCCGACAAGCAATTTCTATTTGCCTAGGAGTAAAGATTTTGCTTTTGCGGGGGTTCCAGTGCTGCACGACCAACAGTCATATCTGCCCCAGTTTAACTTCACTAGCATCAGAGGCTTTTTTATAGGCTTTGAAGTTAGCAGACCATGCTTTCTTAAACTGCAAAGCAATACCACGCCCCATCACACCAACACAGTTGACCGTGTCGCCGTATGTGTAATGAATCATATATTGCCTTAGTAATACCGACCTATTTAACTTTTTTGAAAAGTAAATAATAAGCAATTGAAGTCATTACAGTGATTAAAGCTAAAAAAGGCAACGTTTTGGTTAAAAATGTCATCACAACTGTTATGCTTTGTTCTTCTGAAAGCCCTAAAGATTCACGTATATTAAACATGAAAGTGTCTATTGCAAAAACATTGAGCGCTAAGTTTAAAATAGTCAAAATGACAAAAAGTAGTTTAAACTTCATTTACTTTACTTCCCAAAACCAAATCGCTTTAGAATCCTTAAAATCACTCAAATCTCCAAAGAATTCAAGGACGTTTTGCACAAACATACTTCTAGAGGTGATCCTATCTTTGTTCCACAAATCAATATGATCTCCCGATCGATTTGCAAAGGTTTGACCTTCTCTTTCCAGTAGTCTTTAAAAAAAACCAATGCCAGTGCGCTACTTCTTATTTTGGTGCTTAATTCTATCAGGAGTAAGAAAAGATGGCTGGTTATAAAATATGCTTTTGAAGAAAAGTGTGACAAATGTCACAAAGTACCTTGTTGTTTCTCAAATGAGATAGGCGGCTCAATTTAAAACCCACTCACCGCCCGATAAGCAATTTCAATTTGTCTCGGAGTAAAGATTTTGTTTTTGCGGGCATTCCAGCGCTGCACTTCTTGAATAACAGCCTCTGGTGTTTCAGCATTTTTGTACTTCATCACCCAATGAGCAGAAGCTAAAAGCTCTAAGCCAAAGGCTGTTTCAAAGCCGTCTACCAGTTTTGAGACAGATTCAAAGCGCTGCATAGTGTCAGGGTGTTGCTGTAGAAAAGCTTGGGCTTCTTCTACTGCTCCAGGGACAAGCTTTAGCTCTTTTGCCGGGTCGTCACCACCATCGGCATAACCTGAAATGTAATGCCCTTCAAGATGATTAAGCACATGCCTTAAGTTTTCAGCATAAGGGCCATAGTGATGAGGCTTGAATTGAAGCTTTAAAGGCTCCCCTGCTTCCTGCAAAAAGTACATGAGTTTATGCACTTCAAGCAACGTGATACTTGGGTCTAACAACCCTTTTAAATAGCGATTCATAAGCTCAATAAGAGCTGCACGACCAGCTGTCATGTTTGGTACTTTCTTGTTGCGAGCAATGGCTTGAGTTGCAGGCGCCCCCAAAGGAAGTTCAACACCTTCAGAAAGCATTAAGCCCATTTCCAAACAAACCTAATCACAATCTATTTAAACCTGCCTTGAATATACTCATACTGTCGCTTGCCCTCAAGCATGTCTGTCGATGGACCACTTCGAACATAAAATTCAGTATCTTCAATAAAGCACGGCGTGTTCGCTAAGCCACAACCTACACGCAAAACCTTTAAACCATCAACATCAACAAGCTTATAATCGATTAGCGGGTAAAATCCTTCACCGATTTTGGATTTAATATGATTCTTGAAATTAAGAAGATATTTATCTTCATTCTTGTAGAACTTTTCAATTTCATCATCTACTCCCAATACAGTGCCATCATCTTTTACGCCAATAAGCAACTCGCCACCTTCTGAATTCAAAAAAGCACCTAAAGATTTTAGAGCAGCTTTTTCAATGTACTTTTCTTTCGTTCCTTTTTTTACATCAACAGAAAACGTCTCTTTAAATTCTAGCGTCTTAGATTCATTTTTTGAGATAAGCAGTTTAATCTGGTCTTCTTCGCTCATTGTTTCTTTGGCAAGCACTCTATATAGCTTATGTCCTAAGTTATCTTGTGCTAAGCCTCTAAATTCAGGGTCACTCATTAACCGGCCAAAAATATCTTCATTACCTTCCATTCGATCAATAACAAGCCCTTCAAACATCTTTTTAAAAATTTGCATGAAATCAGCCATGGAGTTAACTTTCGCTGCCTGTCTAAGATTGTCATCACTTTTGGCTTCAGCTTCTATTTGATCAAAAAATAACTGATCGGCCTCAGTGAAATCAGTACCAAACCGCTCATTCAACATATCAATAAGCTCTGATAGTGGTATTTCATCATCTGAAGCTTTGCCAGTGCCAACATCACTTGGCCCTTTCAATGCATCACTTTGCCCCCTAGATAAATCAATACTGCCTTCACTGATTTTTTGTAGGCGGTAGTACTCTAACTCAACCTCATCTTCTACATGATACGCAGGGCCTGTGGCTCTTCTTGGCAGTTTGGTGAGAAGAAATCGCAAATAGGTGTATAATTTTTCCAAGTCAGAATCTTGGTAAGGAATTACCTGAGATAGAAAGGCATACATATTTCTAAAATTTACAAATAAGCCTTTAAGCTCTTCTTGCTCATCTTCATCCAACGCTTTGAAGCGCTCCACAGCCAAATCGAGTAAACCATTCATTTTTGAGTGATCATGCACAGACTCTTTTCTTTTAGGTGCAAAATAGACAGCACAGAAATCAGTAACTTCATTTTCATATACGACTTGTTTTTCATCTATTTGAGCTTGTAGTCGATACATTTGTTGAGGGTCTACCAACTCTTCTGCTTGCGTAACTTCGTAAAAAGGCTTAAATGCTTCAAATATCTCTTCGCGGGTATTTCTAAAATCCAATACAAAGGTATCCTCTTTTCCTGTTGCGGATCGATTTAACCTTGAAAGGGTTTGAACAGCTTTCACACCAGACAGTTTTTTATCGACATACATGGTATGAAGATATGGCTGATCAAAGCCTGTTTGATACTTATCAGCCACAAGTAATACGCGATATTCTTCCGTATCAAATTGCTCTGGTAGCTCACGTTCACTGATACCGTTATTCATACCCACTTCAGTAAATTTCTTACCTGGCAAATCAGGGTCTTCAACTGTTCCTGAGAAAGCAACGAGAGTACGGATATCTGTATAACCGTTGTCTTTAATATACGTATCAAATGACATTTTATAACGAACGGCGTGTAGTCTAGAATCAGTTACCACCATTGCTTTAGCTCGACCACCAATTTTATGCTGCACCGATGCCCTAAAGTGCTCAATTATCACCTCAGTTTTTTGAGAAATATTGTGAGGGTGAAGGGATAAAAATCTTGCTAATGCCCGGGCAGCTTTCTTTCTCTCGACATGCGTATCGTCTTCAGCTGACTGAACTATGCGAAAATAGGTTTCATAAGTCGTATAGTTTTTTAGAACATCCAGTATAAAACGTTCTTCAATAGCCTGGCGCATCGTATACTTATGGAAAGGCGCCTCCCCTGTTTCACCTGGCTCATCAAATAAATGCTTCGTTTTATATTTTGGCGTAGCCGTGAAGGCAAAAAAACTTATATTTGACTGCCGTCCACGCTTCAGCATGCTTCTGATAACAAGGTCTTCATCATCTTCATCATTCTCAAGAGCGTATTTAGCTGCGGCTTCTTCTATGCCATGCTTATTGAGGACATATTTCATTTCCATAGCTGTTTCACCAGACTGTGAGCTATGAGCCTCATCAATAATTACAGCAAATCGCTTTCCCTTAGTGCTCAGACCAACGCCTCTATCACCGTTCTCTTCGTTTAACTTTTCAATTGTTTCAGTCACGAAAGGAAATTTTTGAACAGTAGATATAATTATGGGTGTGCCAGTGCTTAGCGCTTTTACCAACTGGCGAGTATCTTCATCGATCTTTTGCACGACACCTTGTTTGTGCTCAAACTGGTAAATAGTGTCTTGCAACTGCTGATCAAGTACACGGCGATCCGTAATAACAATAACTGTATCAAATATTTTTTGGTCGTCTTTACTATGCAAGCTAGATAATCGATGAGCCAACCACGCAATAGAGTTCGATTTACCTGACCCAGCTGAGTGCTGAACTAGATAGTTACGACCCGCACCTACTTCTTGACTGTGGTTGATCAGCTTTCTGACAACATCTAACTGGTGGTAACGGGGAAAAATCATAGTTTCTTTACGAATTTTTTTAATCCCTTTATCCGTAACAACTTTTTTATTTTCAATCTCCAAGTGCATAAAACGGGCAAGAATATCTAAGAGGCTATCACTTTGTAGCACATAGCGCCAAAGATAAGCGGTTCGATAACCACCATCAGCGGCGGGTGGATTGCCTGCTCCACCATTACACCCTAAGTTAAAGGGAAGGAAGAATGTTTTGCTACCGCTAAGGCGTGTAGTCATAAACACCAGATCTTGATCAACCGCAAAATGCACTAATGCACGTTTCTTAAATTCAAAAAGTTTTTTATTTGGGTCTCGATCCTCTTTATACTGCCTTTTAGCATGCTCAACCGTCTGTCCAGATAATGGATTCTTCAGCTCCATAGTGACAATCGGTAGGCCATTCAAGAATAAAACAACATCAAGGGATTTTTTATCGCTATTTGAAAAGTAAAGCTGGCGAGTAAAGCTCAAAACATTTGAGTTATATAGTTCAAGTGTTTCGGGATTTAATTTGGTGCTTGGGGCAAAGAACGCCACTTTGATTTTTTTGCCGTAGGACTTGAATCCATAACGCAGAACATTAAGCATGCCCTGTGTTTCAAGAGCTTTATATAAGTCATCCAAAATAACTTGCTCGGTATCGTTCCCATGAATACTTTTAAGTGTGTTCCAAAGCTTTAATTGTGTTCTCTCGATAAAAGAGAGTATACGTGAAGGCTCAAAGGCACGCTCAACATCAAAGTCATTTGAGCTGCCTTTTTGATAACGATCCAGTGATACGAATTGATGTTCTATTGCATCTTCCAGACGGGCTTCAGTGTGTTTTTTCATTAATTATCCTTAACCCACCAAAACCGGGCATGCATTTTCCAACTGTTCCAAATTTATACTCGACAAATCATCATAATGATAATGTCTAATGCTATGATCTCTTAGAATATAACCATCGTCGTCGACATACCGACTAGGGTCGTCCATGCAAGAGAAGACAAACTTTTTTAAATGAAGACGCTTTTTCTCACCCGTATATAAGCCAATAATACTGTGTACAGCTTTACACCATACTTCGCTAGCTTTTAATTGATCAACTAACCCATCAGGTAAGGAGGCTGACTTAAACTCAATACAGTAAACGTTTATCTTTTTATTAAGCAACTGAAATATCACAAAATCACAGCGTTTTGACCACGGTTTGGCATTATCATCAAAGAAATGAAATAGTGGATCACTATTTCCGTTTCGAGTTTTTCTATCTAGCTGGAACACTATTACGTCACCACTATATGCAAATCGAACTTTTTGTATTCGGTCTGCTCCACCTTTTAAAAAAATCTTCTCTTCAAGTAGGATACGTTCATTATCACGTTTGGTGACTTCATACTCATTCGTATTTAAGTATGATCGAAGCCCTCTGAAATATTTTTTTGGATCAACTGCCATCAGAGTTATTCACCTTTTGGTATATCTACTTTCTGTACGTTAATCTTCCCCGTGACTGCAGCCGTTATCAGGGAAACACGATACTCTTCTAGCTTGTCTATCGCCGCTAGATTCAACTGCTTCATTCGATCAGATTTGTTTAAAATTCGGTCTAAGTGTTCAACAATTCGCTGCTGCTCATCAATTAAAGGTAGCCATGCAATACAATCTTTCAATATTCCCTGAGTGATACTAAAGACTTTAACACCAGAAACGCTTTTTCTAATCTGGCTTCTAAATATTTGGGCATCAAATAGAAAAGCTAAAAAGCGTGAATTTACTTGAATTTTTGGTTTCGCAACAACTGTATGGTAACCGGCAAAAGTCTTATGGTTACTATTCAAATAGGTGAAATTACCTGAACCATCAAGATCCTCAGAGGTATCAGCAAATACAAAGTCACCGCTTTCAAGAAGTGAATGTATATCTGTTTCCAGATATACTGGATCGACATATTTTAAAGCATCACGTTCAGGAATAACCTCAAACCCATACCTTGAATGGATTTCGCCATAATTTACACAAGGTACACCGTCATCTTTTAGTTCGGCTTTCGTTATCCCTAATCCTCGGCCAAATCCAAATATAAATCGAAGCTTCCTTGGTTTCCAAGTTAATGGTATATCCCCCAACCACTCAACACCCGATGACTTCATTTTTACATTATCATCAATGCCTTTAGTCACAGCCTGAGTAATCACCGCAATACGCTGCTCGTCCAGTTTTTCAATAAGTGCTTTTTTCTTTTCGATGAGCTGGTCGATTTGATGGGTTTTATAATCAAGAAAGTTGGCAATTTTTTGTTGTTCGTCTTTATTGGGGTATGTAAGGTAAAAATTCTCTAAGTCAAACTGAGTAATGCTTGGCAGTGCAGTCTGTGTGGCCAGATATTTGAATGGTATAGTTTTAGAGCAATAATACAAATATTTGGCAACTGTCTCCTCTTGAACGATGGTATAAAACATGGTGTCCACCGTCCAAAATTTATCATTTATATACAACGGCTCATCTATTGTACCTTTTCTACCAAATAGCACAGACTCACCTGAATATAGATAATCACTGGCTTTAACAAAAGCGCCGCCAGAGCCAATTACATCGTACCCTTCTTCTGACTCAACGTGTTTATAATCTCTACCATTTTGTACTGCCCCCATAAACTTTAGTTTACGGACCTTCCAGTGCTCAGGTATTTCCGGAGTAAAAACACACTTTGAAGTTGTCTTATATTGATTATATGTTGGCACACTCATTAAATAACCTCCGCCAACATATTCAATATCTCTTTTTCTAAGCCTTTGATATCCTCTTCAATAACCGATAGCTCACGCGGTGGCACATATTCGTAGAAGTGGCGATTGAACGGAATTTCATATCCCAACTTAATTTTATCAAAGTCAATCCAAGCATCTGACCTATAAGGCAATACCTCTTCTGCTAGGTACTCTTCACAGTGTTTCTCGACTAACTCAAGTAATGCCGTTTTATCAACTTTGCCTTTATTAATCTTCTTATTTTCATAGTCAAGTGGCAGTGGCAATGGTATCTTGAGTGGCAAAGGTACATTTTCTGTATCTCTTAGCTCAGAGTCCGGCTCTGGTTTACCTTTTTTATCTGTACAGGCATCAGCAGATGGATCACGCTCGGCCAGAGCGCCTGGTATAAGTAGTGCCTTTTTTAAGGCTGCATCCAGCTTAACAGGGCTCGCCTTAAATGCATCAGTAAGTAATTCTTCAAAATCATCTCTATTCTTGATTAGCTTGCCCTTGATGAATTGTGATTTCATTTTTTCAAGTGCTTTGAGAATGGCTTGCTGTTGTAGCTTACCTTCTGCAATTTCTTTTTCTATTGCGGCCTTGTCTTTACGTTTTTTACTCTCCACCAGTTTTGTGAAGTAGGCACCCTCAGTGAAAGCAGCGATGCGCTCATCAGTAACTGCAAAATTTAAACGCAAAGGACGTTCTACCGTAATTTTGAGATACGCAAATTCTTGATTCAAAAATATCTTACTAACAAATTGCTCTTTATTTTGATCTCTAAATGCCTTTTTGGGCAGTTCCACATTAGTATTTATATCGGAGAGTTTACGTTTATCATCATGTTTAAAAGCCGCATAAATTTTAGTTAACTCTGCAATATGATCAGGTTCACCTGGGTTTTCTGCCGTGGGGCCTTCACCTAACTTCTTACGTTTATCTCCAAGGCTTTTCTTCATTTTCCATGCAAAGTCAGTACCATTGATCAGCTGTACCTTACCTTAGCGTTTAGGGCTTTTGCGATTGGTCACAATCCAAATATAAGTGTAAATACCTGTGTTGTAGAACATTTGATCAGGCAAACCAATCACAGTTTCAAGCATATCGTTTTCTATTATGTAGCGGCGTATATTGCTTTCTCCACTTCCTGCATCACCTGTGAACAACGGCGAGCCATTAAAAACAATAGCAATTCGCGAACCCTCACCACCTTTTTCTCCTGGAATAGGACCCAATGTGTAGCTCTCTGGTGGCGCCTGCATTTTGGAAATCATGTGCAATAAGAAAAGGAGTGCACCATCGTTGATACGAGGCAACCCTGGACCGAAGCGCCCTTTAAAGCCGAGTTTCTCATGCTCATCGTTCACGCAATCCTGCTCAGGCTTCCACTCAACACCAAACGGTGGGTTCGCTGCCATAAAATGAAAACGCTCGTCTGGGTGGCCATCGCCATCAACACGGCCGGGATAAACCTTGCCTGTACCAAGCGTGTCACCGAAGGCAATATTACTAATATCCTCACCTTTAATCATAAAATCGGAACCGCAAATGGCGTAAGACTCTGGATTATATTCTTGACCATACAAGCAGACCTCTGCCTTATCATTTTGCTCAAGAATTGTATTTTCAGAAACAGACAAGATACCGCCGGTACCACATGTTGGGTCATAAATTTTCGTCAGCTTACCAGCTTTGTAAATTTGCTCTTCACCACTGAACAGAATATTCACCATGAGTTTGATTACTTCACGAGGTGTAAAGTGATCACCAGCCTCTTCATTGGCTTGCTCATTAAACCGCCTTACCAAATCTTCAAACAGATACCCCATGCCTATATTATCAAGCTTATCTGGGTGCAAATCTTGCGCAGCTATTTTCTTAAAAATGTCGAAAAGACGGTTTGCCTCTTCAAGCTTTTCGATTTCTTCTTCAAACTTAAACTTTTCCAAGATATGGCGAGCGTTGCTTGAAAACCCTGCAATGTAGTTATTGAGGTTTTTTGCCAAGCCATCCGGCTCACCTAAGAGTTTTTGAAAGGTAAATTCGCTGGTGTTGTAGAAATTGACTTTGAATTTGTGAGTGATAATCGTTTCAATTTGATCTTCCGGCTGCCCTTTGGCTTTAAGTTTCTTATATTCCTGAAGAACAGCTTCTTTTGATTCTTCTAGCACACAATCAAGACGCCTTAGAACCGTTAAAGGAATCATCACTTTCGGTATTGTGGCGGACGATATGGCCCACGTAGTAGATTGGCAATTTCCCAAATATCGTCACTTTGCTTTTTATACCGATTAAAATCTGTCATATAACAACTCTTCTCTGTTCGTTTTACACTCAAATTGTGGGCTTATTTAATGCAATCAATTCTTAATTTTTTATGCTGTCTTCAATACAGTTTGTCAACCTCTTGCCCCTAAAGTCGCCAACTACTGTCTATCTTAGAGCCTGATACTGATAACTTCCTTGACACAAATCTCTTGCAGGTTATTTTCTACTACCTTTAGATGTAGAGTAGTGACTTTCATAGCCACATATTTCATTATTTATCTAATTGATTCCCCTTAGAACTTTCAAAAGAATATGAGAAAACAGAGGAAACCACAAGGCGCGGTAGTGTTACGGCTCGTTTTCCTAAAAGGCGTAGAAAGCTTCGCAGCATGCTCTAAAGCCCCTTCTGCCCTGTTTTTGAACTATCGCAAATTTTGCGATAGTTGCAGTTTTATTAAGCCAGCCTTATTTTAATAGCTTAGTTTATGTACTTACTGCTGTGTTTATTGGAAGTAATCAAGAGAGAATCAAGAAAAACACAAAATTCAACCCATTGATATTAAAGAGACAACGACCATTTAGCCTGTTTATTTAGTTATTTCAACAGCACACCATCAAGAGCGGATCAAGAAATGAAGCCCATCAAGGTTATTGTACTTAAGTTGAAGGTTTTAATACCTGAAGCAGTTGTCGCAAAATATGCGATAACTGAGTCTTTTCAATCATTATCCTTCTTGCTAAACAGTGCTTACAAGTGTTTTTAATATTTTTGATCAAATAGTTCTGTTAGTTGATATCTAAATAACCAGACTCTATATTTTGAGGAGAACTTAAATCTGTGTTTTACCATCACTGGATTGGTAAATTTCAATCTGGTTATCTGTCATACTACTTTTACTCATTTAAATGTAACATCGCTTGAAAGTGGGATTGCTATTGCCAGATACTTAACTTTTGCCAATTTTCTGGAAAGCCCATTTTGGTAGTCTCAATTTTATGTTTAGCAATGGCCTTGTTGCATGGAGGGAAGCTACAGACTAATTCTGTAACCTAT
>TARA_B100000686_G_scaffold339069_2_pt1 | contig 29592 bp, 25 predicted proteins | sample TARA_B100000686 | Tara Oceans TARA_B100000686 (sample SAMEA2622733) | marine metagenome | biome: marine biome (ENVO:00000447); feature: marine epipelagic mixed layer (ENVO:xxxxxxxxx); material: "saline water (ENVO:00002010), including plankton (ENVO:xxxxxxxx)" | depth 150 m | reverse complement strand
TTATTGAATCTAATTTTTAATTTTTTATATTAATAACATGAAAATTAGTTTTCATAAAATATTAATAAAAAAAAGATTTCCTCTTGCTATAAGCAGGGGCGTTCATGGGGATTCTTATAACGTTTTTGTGCGGTATGAGAAAGATGGACATATTGGTTGGGGAGAGTCTGCTCCAGGTGAAAATGAAGGCGCAAAAACTCCAGAAAAAGTTATAGAAGAACTACAAAGATTAATTGACACAAATATAGAAGGGCTGTCAATTTATGAAATAGAGAACCGAGCTAGAAAACTTAAAATACCTCCATGCGCATATGCAGGTCTAGATATTTCTTTATGGGATTGGACAGCAAAAAAATCAGGATTACCATTACACAATTTACTTGGACTTCCAATGCCATCCTGTAAAACATCAATTACTTTAGGTATAATGAATCCTCAGTCTGTAAAGGAAAGAATACCCATTTTATTTAAAAATAATAATACGAAATTCCTAAAGGTTAAATTAGGCTCACCAGAGGGAATAGAGGCGGATAAGTCGATGTATGAGCAAGTAATTGAAAGCACAGAATCATTGGATGTTAAGTTAAGAGTTGATGCAAATGGCGGATGGAATTTAAATCAAGCAAATCAAATGATTCAATGGCTTTCAAAAAGAAAATGCGATTACATTGAACAGCCTTTAGCAGAGGGTGAAGAAGACAAGTTAAAAGAACTTTATCCTAATAGTAAGCTTCCAATTTTTGTTGATGAATCTTGTCGTTACTCTAATGATATAATACCTTATGCAAAATTTGTAGATGGGATTAATCTAAAATTAATGAAGTGTGGTGGAATTACTGAAGCAATGAGAATTCTTGCCATTGCTAAAACTTATGGATTAAAAACAATGATTGGTTGTATGAGCGAATCTTCAATTTCAATATCAGCTGGTGCTTCTATATCAGGCATAATCGACCATGTTGACCTAGATTCGCATTATAATCTCAATCCCGACCCTGCATCTGGTGCTGCAATGATTAATGGGGTTACAACTCCAAGAATAGCTCCAGGACATGGCGCATTTTTAATAAAAGAACCATCATGTTAAAAAATAATCAAAAGGTTGCTATTTATATGGAAGGGCATTTGTTTACCGAAAATGGTAAAATGGGATATGGTGCCCTAAGGTATCTTAATAATCCAGTTGTTGCAGTTATTGATTCAGAGAACAATGGAAAAAACATTAAAGATTGTCTTCCAATAAGTAGAAATGTTCCAGTTGTTGAAAATCTTGATGCTGCAATTTCTTATGGAGCGGAAGTTCTCCTTCTTGGAATAGCTAATTCTGGTGGAATTATACCAGAACCATGGTTTTCTGTAATTGACAATGCAATAGTTAAAGGCCTATCAATAATTAATGGTCTTCATGATGAGCTAGCTAATAAGTATAAAAGTTCATTGAAAAACAATCAATGGATTTGGGATGTTAGAGTTCCTCAATTTGTACCGAAAATTGCAACTGGAAAAGCATTAAAAATAAATAATAAGAGAATATTATGTGTAGGAACTGATATGGCTTCAGGCAAAATGACTACTAGTTTAGAGCTATTTAAATGGGCTAAAGAAAAAAAAATTAAAAGTAGTTTTATAGCAACAGGTCAAATAGGAATTACTGTTACAGGGAAGGGGATTCCTCTGGATGCTTTTAAAGTTGATCATGCATGTGGAGCAGTAGAGCATATGATTTTGCAGGATTCTAAAAGTGATTGGATTTTTATTGAAGGCCAGGGGTCATTATTACATCCAGGAAGTTCAGCCACCCTTCCATTAATGAGAGGGAGTTGTCCTACCCATTTAATTTTATGTCATCGAGCTGATTTGAAAAACTTAAGACCTCCAGTTGAGCATGTGAAAATTCCTAATTTAAATGAGGTAATTGAGTTAAATGAATCTTTGGCAAAAGCATGCGGAACTTTTCCAAAAGTTAAAGTGGTTGGAATTTCACTAAACACTGTTAAATTAGATTCTGTTTTTGCTCAAAAATCTATCGATTTTTGGGAATCAGAAACCAATCTTCCTGTAACTGATGTTGTGCGTTTTGGCGCTGAAAAACTTGGAATGGCAATAAAAAACAACTAATATCCTTTCTGTAAATTAATTTCATTAATTAGCTTTTCATTTTTTTTGTTTCTAGTATAATTTTCAATTATTTGTTTTGCACCAGCTTCAGCATTTGTAATGCTTGCTATATGTGGTGTTATTTTTATTTTTTCATGATTCCATAATGGACTTGATTCAGGAAGCGGTTCTTTTTCAAAAACATCTAAAAATGCTCCTGTAAGGATACCATTATCTAAAGCTTTTATGATATCTATCTCATTTTGAACCTTTCCTCTTGCTACATTAATTAAATATGTTGGGGTTTTTAATTTATTGAAAAGATTTTCTGAAAGAAGGTTGTGTGTTTTTGGCGTATAAGGAACAGTGCAAACTAAAACATTTATTTTACTTAAAAACTCCTTCATTTGGTTGCCATAAAAACAATTAATCCCGTCAATTTTTTTATGACTTAGGCTATAACCACAAACATCAAAACCAATATTTTTTAGTTTAATAGCTGCATCACTTCCAAGAACACCCAAACCTAGAAAACCTATCGAAATATCAATTTCAGGACTTAAATTGTGATTCCAAACTTTGTTTTTCTGATCCTTAATATACTTATCAAATTTTCTATGATATTGAAGAATAGCCATAATTATATAATTAGACATAGAAAACGAAAGCAAAGGGTCAACTATTCTTGTAATTTTCACTCCCTTTGGAATATCTGGATCTGAAATTAAGTGATCAACTCCAGCACCAAGAGAACAAATCAAATTTAAGTTTTTAAAAGTTTTTAAAACCCCCTTTGGATGGTTCCAGACTAGGGCAGTAGTAATTAAATCTTTGTTTTGAATTTCTTCTAATGATTGAATATCCCAATTGGGAATTAATTTTCCAAAAGCATCAATCCATTTTTCCCTCTCGGAATAGGGACATATTAGAATTACATTTTTCATTTTTGTTTATACCACTTTAACCCTGTAATAATTATCAATATTGAAAATAAAAAAAAAGGGATATTAAGCATCCATTCCTTAAATATTTGTTTGTTGGCGACTATATTAATTGTCCATAGTAACTGTCCAATAAAATAAATAATGAATGATATTAAAAAAAGTAGTTTGACCCTTTTCATTAATTACAAATTAACCCATTATAAATTCAAAGACAAGAATGTTCTTATTTTATTTACAATTATAATCTGCTGCTTTTGTTGCAATCTGTGTTTGAGGTTTTACATTTACTTTATATCCTAGTGAGTTTGCCCATCCTTTGGCTGCTGAAATTAATTTATTTGATTTAAAATTTTCATCTTCATTGTAGTCCATATCTATTTGAAGATTAACATTAATCTGTTTGCTTAACCATTCAGCGACATCAATACTAAGTTCAGCCTCATGCCATAGTCTATTCCACATATCTTCAATAATAATCTGTTTTTTTTTATTTAAGATATAGTGAACACCTCTGTTTCCATATCTATAGGCTATTACGGTACAATAAACAGTTTTCTTTCCAACATTTTGTGAATCTGACCCAATATGAATTTGCAGATAAGGATAATCTTTCAGTAAATTCAACGTGTGTTGTAAGGGTTCTATTCTATTGCCTTTTATATCTTTGAAAACTAACATAAGTAAATTAAACCTTCAATAAGGTAGTAATTTTTTATATTGATAAAATGAGCAATTCTTTTTTTTATTTTTCATTGGCAATAGGAGTTGCTCTAGGCGCTTGGGGGAGCTATTTAACTGAGCAAAAAAACAGAAGCAGACAATTAGGCTTTTTATTAGGTTTTTTCTTTGGAATTATTGGTATTTTAATAATAGTTTTATTAATTAATAAAAAACCTAGATCTTAATTTTTTTATAACTTCAATAAAAACTAAAAACTATGAAAATTAAACATATTGCTATTTCCTTTTTAATTTGTGGATATTTAAATGCACAAAAGAGCATCAAGTTAAAAGATGAGGTTATAAATTCTATTGATGTGCAATCTAAACAATTAATAAATATTAGTAATAAAATATGGAGTGCTGCGGAAATTGCATTTCAAGAATCTATCTCTTCACAAACTTTAATTGAATATGCTAAAGCTAATGGTTTTAATGTTAAAGAGGGCGTAGCTGAAACACCAACTGCTTTTGTTGCTAGTTATGGATCTGGAAGGCCTATTATTGGCATATTAGGGGAGTTTGATGCACTACCTGGGCTTTCTCAAAAAGCAAACCCATATAAAGACCCTTTCAAGGAAGGTAATCCAGGACATGGGTGTGGTCATAATTTGTTTGGAACAGCTAGTCTTGGTGCAGCAGTAGCAATAAAAAATTTAATTCAACAAGGTAAAATAAAAGGAACGGTCAAGTTTTATGGCACTCCTGCCGAAGAGAAGTTTTTTGGAAAATTATGGATGGCAAGAGAAGGGCTGTTTGATGACCTAGATGTATGTTTAGATTGGCATCCTGGAGATAATACTGAAGCAGATGTACAAACTTCCCTTGCGCTTGTTGATTTTATTATAGAGTTCTATGGACAAGCTGCACATGCTTCTGCCGATCCTTGGAATGGAAGAAGTGCTTCTGATGCTTTAGAGTTATATACCCACGGAATTAATGCATACCGAGAACATGTAAAGCCTACAGTTAGAATACATTATGATATTCAAGATGCAGGAAAAGTTGTTAATGTTGTTCCCGATTATTCAAGAATTTGGGTCAGAGTTCGTGATACAAAAAGGGAGGGAATGACACCCGTTTACAATCGCGTGAAAGCTATGGCAGAAGGAGCTGCTATTCTTGCTGATGTTACTCATAAATTTAGCCTAGTCTCCGGAATTCATGAAATTTTACCCAATAGAGCCGGCGGTGAGGCTATTCAGAAAAATTTAGAATATTTAGGAAATATTGAATATACTCAATCAGAATTAGAGTTTGCTTACAAAATTCAAGAAGCTACAAAAAAACCAAAATTAGGAATTGACGGTAAAATAAAGCCACTAAGACAAACACTTGAAAATCCTGGAGGAGGTTCCACGGATGTTGGAGATGTTAGTTTTATTGTTCCTGTTGTTCGATTAAGTGCAACCACAGCACCAATTGGCACCCCTTGGCATTCATGGGCTGTTGTTGCGTGTGGGGGAATGTCTATAGGTCATAAAGGAATGGTACACGCATCTAAGGCGTTAGCGATGACAATGGTTGATATGTTTACAAATACTAAACTTGTAGCTAAAGTTAAACAGGAATTCAAAAAAAGGAAAGGGGATTATAAATATAAAGGAATGGTGCCTGAAGGGCCTCCTCCAATTGGCAAGGAGTAACTTAAATCCAATTACGAGATTTCATTTCTTTTTTTACATGAGGAGAAAGCCAAATTATTGCAATCATATTAGGAATGCACATTAATGCAAAGGCTAAGTCTATAATTCCTATTACTACCTCTACGGTAACTATTGCTGAAAAAACTATACTTCCGATATAGAAGTAGTTATATAGATATCCCCACTTAGTACTTGTAATAAAACCAAAACATTTTACTCCATAATAAGAATAGGTAAGTAAGGTGGATATGCCAAAGATAAAAACCATAATTAAAAGCAAAACATCTCCAAATCCAAAGAATAATCTTCTAAAAGCCTCTAAAGTAAGGACAATGCCATTTAATCCTGGCTCAAGATATGCACCACTAATTATAACAATTAATCCTGTTATTGTACAAACTAAAACGGTGTCTAATAGTGGTCCTAGCATTGCAACTAGACCTTCATCTGTTCCTTTAGAGCTTTGAGATTGACCGTGATACATAGGGGCATTTCCCACACCACTTTCATTAGAAAAAACAGCCCTTCTAACCCCAAGTATAACTAGAGCCCAAAAACTTCCTGTTACAGCACTCCCTAATTGAAAAGCTTCAAAAAATATCATTTTAAATGTAGGTATGATTGCATTATAGTTATTAGCTAGAATAAAAACCCCTAGCAAAAAGTACAAACCCACCATAAATGGAACGAGGTTTGATGTAACTCTTACAATTGATCTAAGGCCTCCAAAAATAACTGAAGCACTTATTATTGATAATAGAATTCCAATTAATACTTTCCACCCTAAATCTCCAAATAAAATATATTGATTAGGATCTATAACATTCATAAAAGTTTGTGTCAATTGATTAGCAGTGAAAGCAGGGAGAACTCCAAAAAAACCTGCAATAGAAAACCATATTGCTAGTGGTTTCCCCCATCTTTTAATTCCAATATTCATATAATACATAGGCCCCCCCAAAGGTTCTCCTGTAATTGTTGTTTCTCTTAATTGAACTGATAAAGAGCAGGAAAAAAACTTAATTATGGAACCAATAACCGCTGTTATCCACATCCATATTAATACACCTGGCCCACCCATGTGAATTGCTATTGCTACACCAGAGATGTTTCCTAAGCCAACAGTTGCAGCTAAAACAGCAGACAATGCTTGAAATCTAGAAATCCCTTTTTTTTCTTCTTTTTTTAAAAGCAGATTAAACGCTTCTTTAATTCTTGTTAATGGAAATGCTTTTGAATAAAACATTAGAAAAAGACCTCCTCCTATAACAACAAATAACATTACCCACTCTAATGGAGCTATAATGATGGATAAAACATATTCTATAGAGGAAATTAATTCATTCATCAATATAATTTTTGCTAATTATTCTTTAATAACTATATAAGTCGCTTTAACTCCAGTAGCCAAATTCCATCTATTAGCTCCTGCCAATATACCAGAATGAGTATAAACTTTAACCTCTGCAGTATTTGGACCACTTTCTCCTTGATTTAGAGCGATAAAATCAACTCGATTAAACCCTTCTTCTAATTCTACATTAAGACTTTTAAATCGCTCTTCAAGTAATATGCTGCCTATAACAATTTTGTCATTAACTTTTATTTGTATTAAATCCCCATCTGGATATTCATGATCTCTAAGGATAATGTTAACAAAACCTTCTTTAGTTCTGAAATCTCCTAAATACATGTCGTTTTTGAAATTATTAGGGTTTTTATTTTTCTCACCTTTTTTTCTATTTAGTTTTGAAGTGTAAAATTCTCCAGGATTTATAAATTTTTCTTGATTACTCATATCTATTTTTGGGGAAGAAATATTTGATGGAGTTTTTAAGTCAATTTTTTTGTTTTTCAATGTATATTTCAAAAAATTGTTTTTTTCTGGCTTAGAATTTAATAAGGGGGTCAAATTTTCTTTAGATTGTTGAAGCAACTCCTTTTTATTATCAGATTGTGCATTAATAATCAATGCATTAGAAAACAACACAAAAGTTAAAGAATATTTAAAAAGAAGATATAAACGCACCATAATTTCTAAAAATACTAATAACTTAACAAATGGAATGTTTTAGTTTGGATCATTAACATTGTTTTAGTATAGAAATTTATTTGTAACATTGAGATATTAAGAATCAAATAATATATCTTGAACTGCTTATTTTTTATTTATGAAACTTGAAATTATTGATTGGTCTATACTTGTAGTTTTTTTTATAATACTCCTATCTATAGGGTTTTTTGCATCAAAAAAAGCAGGAAAAAACATAAATGAGTTCTTTCTTTCTGGAAGAAATATGCCATGGTGGCTTTTGGGGGTATCAATGGTTGCTACTACTTTTTCAGCAGACACTCCTAATCTTGTAACTGATATTGTTAGAACTAATGGTGTTTCTGGAAATTGGGTATGGTGGGCTTTTTTATTGACAGGGATGTTAACGGTTTTTGTTTATGCCAAACTATGGAGAAGATCAGAAGTATTAACTGATCTTGAATTTTATGAATTAAGATATGGTGGAAAGGGAGCAGCCTTTTTAAGAGGATTTAGAGCTGTTTATTTAGGAGTTTTTTTTAATATTATGATAATGGCTACAGTATGTTTAGCTGGAATTAAAATTGGAAGCGTCATGCTAGGGCTTTCTCCTGTTCAAACACTCTTAATTGCTTCTACAGTAACAGTCATTTATAGTTCACTTGGTGGACTTAAAGGAGTAATAATGACAGATTTTTTTCAATTTAGTTTGGCAATGTTAGCTACTTTTTGGGCAGCTGGAGTAATTGTTAATTTACCTCAAGTTGGAGGATTATCAGAACTTATTTCTCACCCCAATATAATTCCTAAACTTGATTTAATACCTGATATTTCTAATCGAGAATTATTTTTGATTGTTTTTATTTTACCTATTGCTGTTCAATGGTGGAGTGTTTGGTACCCTGGCGCTGAACCTGGAGGAGGAGGATATGTTGCGCAGCGAATGTTATCGGCTAAGGACGAAAATCATGCTGTATGGGCAACATTGCTTTTTAATTTTATGCATTATGCTGTTAGGCCTTGGCCATGGATATTAATCGCATTAGCATCATTAATCGTTTTTCCAAGTCTTAATGATTTAGAGTTGGCGTTTCCACAAATTGATAAAAGTATAATTGGACATGATTTAGCATATCCAGCAATGATGACACTTTTACCCCCAGGACTTTTAGGGTTATTATTAGCTTCTTTAGCAGCAGCATTTATGTCAACCATTGCTTCCCATTTAAATTGGGGATCTTCATATGTGGTTAATGATTTTTATAAGAGGTTTTTCGATCCAAAGGCTTCAGAAAAAAAACTTGTACTTATGGGAAGAATTACAACAATTTTATTAATGCTTCTTTCTTGCCTTTTAGCTCTTTTATTAAGTAATGCTCTTCAAGCTTTTGCTATTTTACTTCAAATTGGCGCTGGAACAGGATTATTATTTATACTTAGATGGTTTTGGTATAGAATCAATATCTACAGTGAAATTTCTGCTATGGTTATTTCATTTATTATAGCATTGTATCTACAAATTATTCATCCAAGATTAGGCTTTGAAATTATATCTGTTGAGAGCCAATTAATTATTGGCGTTTCAATTACAACTTTTTCATGGATTGTAATTACCTATTTAACACCTTTAGAAGACAAAGAGGTTTTAAGAGAATTTTATAAAAAAATTCAACCAGGTGGAAGAGGCTGGAAAAAAGTAGTAGAGCAAGCGAGAAAGGATGGAATAAATATTGAAGGGAAAAAGGAAGCTTGGGATGTTCCTAATGGAATTATTTGTATGATTTTAGGTTGTTTTTTTATTTATAGTATTCTTTTTTCAATAGGCTATTTTCTTTATTCTAAATTTAAGTTTGCAATTTTTTTACTTATAGTTTCCGTTATTTCTTTAACCCTTTTACAAAAAGCCTGGAAGAAGCTAAAAACGGATTAATTAGCCTATTATCATCCCTGCTATAGTAGCTGAAAGAAGAGAGACTAGTGTGCCAGCTATCATCGCTTTTAATCCCAACTCAATTAAAATAGGTTTTATTTTAGGCGCTATTACCCCTATACCTCCAACTTGTATTCCAATTGAAGCAAAATTTGCAAAACCACATAACATATAAGTCGCCATGACCACCGATTTTTCATAGCTAAAATGAAGTGCATTTCCAGCATTTTTTAGGTCAACAAGTTGAGGAAATGCAATAAATTCGCTTGCCGCTAATTTGACTCCAAGTAATTGTCCCATTAGCATAATATCTGTTTGAGAAACTCCTATTATCCACATTAGTGGAGCAAAAATAGAGCCTAGAATAAATTCTACTGATAGTTTTGAATATGGAGTGTTTTCTGCGATTAATGAATTAATTCCAAAATCACCAATTGCACCTAGAATACCATTTAAAAGGGCAATTAAGGCTATAAAAACTAAAAGCATTGCTGCAACATTTATTGCCATTCTTACACCTTCATTAGTGCCTTTAGAAATTGCCGATAGAAAATTTTCTCCAATTTTCGAGTATGATACTGAAAGAGAACAATTTATTTCTTGAGTTTGAGGGTAAATCATTTTGGAGATTACTATTGCGCCTGGTGCAGCCATTACTGATGCAGCAATTAGACTTTTTGCAAAAAAAAGTCTTTCAACAGGACTGTCTCCACCTAGAAGAGCAATATATGCACCTAAAACACTTCCTGCTACTGTTGCCATTCCCCCAACCATAACTAAAAATATTTCTGAACGATTCATTTTTTCCAAATAAGCTTTTATTAATAGAGGAGCTTCAGTTTGTCCTAAAAATATATTTCCCCCAATAGATAAACTCTCACTACCAGATAAATTAAAAACCTTGGTTAAACACCAGGCAAGAAACCTTACAATTTTTTGAATTATTCCATAATAATACCCGATTGAGGTTAGAGCAGAAAAGAAAATTATAACAGGTAGAGCTTGGAAGGCAAATACAAATCCAGTTGTTTCAGTTTTTCCCAAATCACCTAATAGCATATATGTCCCAGCGCCAGTATATTCAAGAATATTAACAAAAAAACTACCAACAATTTCAAATAAATATGAGATTAAATCAATTTTTATAACTCCAACACCAATAAATATTTGAGCAAAAAGGCCAATACCAACAACTCTCCAGTTAATTGCTTTTTTGTTTGTGCTAAAAACATAAGCTAGCAATAATAAAAACCCTATACCAACTATACCTCTAAGGGTTGATTCAATTGAAATTCCAGTACTTGGTGTTAATTCCATATAATTGGAGATGTTAATTGAAAAATAGATAAATTATTAATTCTACAATTTTTAAAAGTTAATTTTTTGATTTTTTTTTGTCCATAGATTCTTTTTTACGCTTTAATTTTTCTTGAGCGGCAATTACAGTGTCAATTAAATCAGATTTGGTATCCATATATTTTATAAGCTCTTTTATTTTTTCTTCTTCTTCTTGTTTTTGCTTTTCCTTTTCCTTTTCCTCTGAAATAGTATCACGAATATTTTGAATTGTACTTAGTGTAAATCCAATAACAATACATATACATATGAAAATTGCAAACCATTCTTCAGCTTCAGATAAATACATGATACCAATTTAGATTAAAAAAAATCATCTTGCCAATTTTATTTAAGAACTTTAATCAAACTCTTTTGTATTTTTATACATGCGATATTTTTTTCTTTTATTTTTTTTAACCCTAGGTCTTCAAGCCCAAAAAATAAGATCATCAAAAATTAAAAGAATAATTAAAAAAGTGGTCTCCTTTGAAAAAGCTCATGTTGGAATTGCCATTCAAGCTTTGGAATCAGATAAGAGAATAACGGGTATTGGATATGAAAAGTATATGACCCCGGCATCTAATATCAAATTGCTAACTTTTTTTGGTTCTATTCAAGAATTTGATTCATTGCCGATACTAAAGTATAAAATTGAAGAAAAAACTTTACACTTTAAACCTACCGGATATCCCTTACTTTTTCATCCTTTTTATCCTGATAAAAAATTAGAAGATTTTTTAAATTCTTTTGAAAAAATAATTTATCATCCAAACCAAAAATATGTTCAAAAATTTGGTCCTGGGTGGTCTTGGGATGATTATCCGTTTTATTTTTCAGCTGAGATTAGCACATTGCCATTACATGGAAATGTAGCACGAATTTCTAAATCTAAAAAACAAACACTTAATATCTATCCATCATTTCTTGAATTAAAAGAAGATTCTCTTTTGCCTTATAATGCATTTAGAGATGAATCAAAAAATATTTTTAAAGTAAATCCAGATAAATTATCAGTTAATGACAGTGTTTACATTCCAATAAAGACTTCTGTTGAATTAAATCTTAAACATTTAAATGAAAGATTACAGCCCAAAGTTGTAATTGGAATAAATGACATCAAAACTGATAGGATTTTATATTCAAATGATTTAGCCAGAATTTATAAACCACTTTTGCAAAACTCTGATAATTTGATTGCTGAATCTCTATTAATTATGATAGGAGAAAATTTAAAGGTTGATTATCATAATACTCAAACGATAGAGATATTAAAAAATAAATGGAAAACTTGGATCCCAGATCAAATTCTATGGTTTGATGGCTCAGGAGTTTCTAGATATTCAATGATTACACCAAGGACAATAATTGCGGTTCTTCAACAAATAAATAAAACTATTGGGTTAGATTCAATTAAAAAATACTTCCCAGCTGGTGGTATATCAGGAACAATTAGACAGTATTATAATAAACTTGATGCTGAACCTTATGTTTTTGCTAAAACAGGAACATTAAAAAATAATCATAATCTTTCAGGATATATAATATCTAAAAGTGGCAGATGGTATGTTTTTTCAATTATGGTTAATCATTATAATAGTTCAACAAAAGAAATTAGGTTAGGTATGGCTCAAATAATTGATTATATATATAATAGGGGATAAACACTTTATTTTAACCTCATTTCTTTTGAAACCTGTTCAACCCTTTCCATTACTCTTAGCAAATTTCCTCCCCATAATTTTCTAATTTGCTCTTCACTATATCCTCTTTTAACTAATACCCTTGTTACATTTAATGTTTCTGAAGCATCTTGCCACCCTTCAATACCACCACCACCATCAAAATCTGAACTAATTCCAACATGATCAATACCTATTTTTGATACCATGTAATCAATATGATTAACAAGATCTTCTATACTTACAGGAGGGATATTTTGTTTTATTTTCTCTATTTCAGGTTTAGCGGCATCAGTAATTTTTTTATAATCATTTCTGTATTTATTTATCTGATCCAATGTCAATGACCTTAAACGACTTCTTGGAATCATTTCTATACCCATATTTTTACTTATTTCTTTATAGATAGTGTCTCTTGCAGCATTAAACGCTTTGTTTTTTTCAGCATTTAAATATGCATTAAGAGCTACTGTTTGAACCACTCCTCCATTTTCTTTAATTGCCATTAATTGCTCGTCATCTAGATTTCTTGGATGATCACACAATGTTCTAGCTGAGGAATGAGAAGCAATAACTGGAGCTTTAGAAAGCTCTAAAGTCTGTAGGTTTGCTTTTTTTGATGGATGTGATAAATCAATCATTATCCCATAGTAATTCATTTTGTGAACCATCTGTTTGCCTAATTCACTTAATCCATTATGAAGCCATATACTATCATATTCTCCAGTATTAGAATCAGCAAACTGACTATGACCATTGTGTGCTAAGGAAACATAACGTGCGCCTCGATCATAATAACGCTTCAGATTTGATGTATCCAATCCCATAGGATATGCATTTTCAACACCAATCATGGCAACTTTTTTCCCTGATTCCCAAATTCTACTTACATCACTAGCTGTTAATGCAAGTTCAATCTGATCACTCGCATATTTGTTTACTAGATTATGAATAGCATCAAATTTAGCTTCTGCATTTGCTGAAGCTTTTAAGTAGCCTTGTTCATTAAGGCTGTCTTGACCTGTATATACAATAAACCATGCAACATCAAGGCCTCCTTTTTGCATTTTCGGAAGATTTACTTGAGTGTCTGTATTCATAGTATAGTTTAGAGAATCTGTGAAATTTCTTACATCAATATCATCGTGTGTATCAATTGTGATAACATTTTTATGAATCTGCTCTGCTGAGCTTTTATTATTTATTTGGCACCCTATCAAGGCGATAGAGATGAATAAAAGGAGTGTTTTTTTCATAATTGGGCATGGATTTTGTTCAAAAATAGTGATTCTATAATATTAATCGACTAATATATAAATTTGGTCCTTAAATTAGAGATTATTGCTCAAAAACAGGATTGTGGCACAGTATTTGTATTTATGTTTTGGTTGCGCGAAAATTTATTTTCAAGCGACATGAATAAACATTATTAATATTAATTAAATTTTTATCAAATGAAAAAAAGTTTATTAACCATTTTGGCACTGGCTCTTGTAGCTGTAGGATGTCAAAATTATGATGACCAGTTTGATAGTCTTAATTCCGATATTGCGGCGTTAACCACTAAGGTTAACGGACTTGATACATCTGGTATTGCTGGTATTACCTCTGCGATTGGCACAATCAATCAGAGTCTTACAGATCTTCAAAATGCTCAACTTTCAGAAGCTGATATAACTACTGCTCTTGCATCCACTATTGCTCAAGTAACACAACTTGTTGCTGACATGGCGGCTCTTGATCAGTCAGTTGCTTCTCAAATTGCGGGTGTTGAAACTTCTGTAGCTTCTTTGACGAGTCAACTCTCAGATGTACAAACAAATGCTCTAACTACTGCTGACATTGCTGCACTTGACGAAGTTGCAAATTTGAATCAGGAGATAGCAGACATTCAGCAAGATTTAACCGATTTATTAGCGGCTAACGCTTCAGTTAACGCTAATGTAGTTATCACTAACCAAGCTCAGCTTGATTACTCGAAGACTTTATTTACCGGTGATGGACCGTACATTGTTAATGGAAACGTTAACATTGTTGCTAGTGCAGCCACTGGTTATAGTGCAGGTTATACAGCAGAAATTTCTGCTATAACTGCAAAAATTGCTTCTGTAATTGGAACGGTAACTATTACTACTGCAGCTGCTGATGCAACTGCATTGGACATTTCTAATATGGCATACATTGATGGTGCGTTATCTATTTCAGGTAAAATGCCTTCAGGATTTGCTGTTACTACATGTGCAAGCCTTGCTTTAGCTGTTGAAGAAGCAGATATTTCATTACCTACTTTATCTTCAGCTGCTGGTGGTGTTGCTATTACTGCAGGAACTACTACTATTACCAATGTAGCTATTACAAACCTTACAAATGGGGCTGTAACTACTGCTGCTAACACACTTAGTCTTGCAAATGCTGATGTTAATTTAGGCTCAGGAGATCCTGCTGCTACAACTACTGTTAAGAGTTTAAATGCTGGAGGAGCTACTTCTACTTATGAAGGATCTATTACAGCTTCTGGAGCTGTGACTCTAGGATCTAAAGTAGTTACTAATACAGTTATTGATGCTGGGGGTGCTGTTACACTTTCTAATAGTGCTGCTGGTTCTGGACTGTATTCTTCTACGATTAACTCAGGAGGTGATATAACTGCTAGTGGATTAGGCCTTGGATATACTCAAGGTGCTGGTGTTTCACTTGTGTGTGATGGTGCATCTGGTGCTGTATCTGTACCTAATGCAACTGCTACTGCGAAAGCTTTTACTGCAACTGCATCTGGAAGTTCTGTTAGTTTACCATCACTACATACTATTGCTGGTGGTATAGCTACTTTAACTGGTGCTACTGTAGACGTTTCAGCTGTAGCTACAAACACTACTGGTTTAACCGTGTCAACTGCTACTGCTCTTAATTTACCAGCTTTGGTTAATGGAACAGGAAAAGTAACTGCAACTGCTGTTACTGATTTTGATGCTCCATTATATACTAGTAATGGTACTATTGATTTAGGTGCTGGTGCTGATGTTGTTCTTAAGGCTATGACTGCTATTGGCAACTTATCTGACCTTGCTACTATTTCAGGATTAACTCTTAGTGAGCAAGATGCATCTTTAGATTTATCTACTGCTGTTAAGTTGGTAACTCTTAATTACACTGCTAAAGCTATTGCTGCTGGAGGAAATGCTGCAGAAGCAACTGATTTAACTGTTGCTCATTTAACTTCTGCAAGTTCGTTAACTACTGTTAATATAACTGGTGGTATGGACAATGTTGTTCTTAAGGCTCCATTGATGACTTCTATTACAACTGGAGGTTTTATTAGAACCTTTACTACTACAGGTACTGCGTTAACTTCTGTAGTTATAGGTCACCAAGGACTTAATGGTGGTGCTCCTAGTGAGCTTAGTGTTACTGGCACTTTAATTCAATCACTTGATTTATCAGGTTTAAAATGGATAGGTGGAATAACAGTTACTGGAAATGCTTCATTAACAGCTATTACAATGCCTACTGCTACTGCTGCGGCAGATAATGCAAACGTTGCTACAACAGGTAGAGTAACCGTTACTATTAATAATAATGCTCTAACTGGTGCTTGGACTCGTTCAGTAACCGCTACAGGATCTAACGTTTATGTTGAAGGATTTTGGTCTACTGCTCCTGGTATTACAGGTGCTAAAACTTGGATAACTGCATTACTTGGTAATGTTGTTATTGCAACTTCTTCTGTAACATATGCTATTGAGGTTGATGCTGCTGATGCTGACTTAGCTGCAAATAGTGATAGTACTGCTGTAGATGGTACAGCCGCAATTGATACTGCTGCTGAATTAGCATTACTACCTAACTAATATTAGTTAGCACATAAAATATTTCTTTATTTAATTAAAGAGATTTTTATTAGAAAAGCCCCCTTAGAATAGGGGGCTTTTTTTATTGTGTAATAAGTAATTATTATTTTTTTTATGAGTTTATTTAAGTTTAAATAAGAAAAATATAGCTGTACTTATCATTAAAAAACCAATTGGTAGAATAATGGATATTTTCCAATGTGAATATCCCCTTTTTAATAAAAGATGATGGAGATGGTTATTATCTGGTTGAAATGGGGATTTTTTATTAATAACACGAATAATAAATACTCTGAGTAGATCAATTAATGGATATAAAAGGATAAGAATACTAAATAAAGGTTTATTAAAAGCATATTTTAGCTCATACTTTGGTCCCAATAAATAAAATGTATAAATGGCAAGTATGGTTCCTAAATATAAGGAGCCTGCATCTCCAAGAAATATTTTGTTATTTTTTTTAAAATTATATAAGTAAAGCGGTATAATTGCGGCTATAGTAATTAATCCAAGGACTGATATAGCTGAATTAGTAGCATTTAGAAATTCAAATAAAACTATAGCTTTAATTATCTCGGTTAATGCAAGCCCATCTATTCCATCAATAAAATTTATACTATTTACTATGATTAAAAAAACAAATATGGTAAATAATTGTGCTGGGATTCTCCCTATTTCTTCAAGCCCTAGTATTCCATAAAAATTATCAATTAATAAGCCTTGGTCAATAATCATTTTTGCTACAATGATTTGTATAAAGAATTTTAATTTAAAATCAGCATTATAAAAATCATCATAAATTCCAATAACAAACATCATGCTTATTGGGACAAGCAAAGAAAAATCATACGGCTCATTACCTATTGAATACCAAAACAGACTTATTAAAAATATTGTTATAAAGCTAGAGGCTCCACCTGTTCTAGTTGCTATAACAGAATGGGAGGATCTTGGATTGATTAAATCAATTTTATTTAAACTAATAAATAATTTTTGAATTATAGGAGCTATTATAGCTGAAAGGATTATTATAAGAAAACATAAATACATATCCATCTGGTAAAGGTATTAATTATCTTTTTGTGTTAAAAAGTCTTAAATTTGAAAGCCAAACACCCACCTCATGTCAATTGCTAACAATAGATCAGACATAGATACTAGTAATTTTATTCCTTCAATTTTAATTATCGCTTACTTATTAGTTGGATTTGTGCCAAACATGGAGGCGGTAGATAAAGTCTCTCCTCAATGGGTCTATATGAATATAGTAAACATATTTTCCTCTATTTATTTATTTGTAAATAGAAACAATTTTCAGAAGATTATAAAAAATTTAATTTATACTGGAATTTCAATCTTTTATATATCATTTTTTGTCTGGACTGCTCTATCCTATTTTTATGCTATTAATCCTATTGAAGCACTTGTAAATATTCCTAGACATCTAAACACATTATTAATGTATCTATTTATTGGAATATTTATTCATAATGTAAGAAACAAGAACCGATTAATTTCTTGGTGTATTGCTATAATATTAACAGTCGAGGTATATGCAGTTTTTGTCCAAGCAATGGATATGATAAACACAACAGGGTCAATTTATACTGATAACCTTAAGGGAGTAACAGCAAACAGGAACATAACAGCCTTTTCTATTGCTTTAAAAATTCCTTTTATTCTTTATTTATTGGAAAATATTAAAGGAAAGTTTTTTAAAATATCATTGTTTATGCTAGTGACCTTTGCCTTAATCGATCTTTCTATGATTGAGAGTAGAGCTTCTTTTCTAGGAGTTGGATTAATCCTTTTTGGATATTTATTTATATGCGGTTATAAATACATATTGATAAATAAAAATAAAAGAGTTTTTTATAATCTTGGATATTACATCCTACCTCTTTTCTTTTCAATTTTAGTAAATCAGCTATATTTCTCAAACAAAGGGGCAGATGCAGTCTCTCGAGCTGCGACAATAGCTATAAATACATCTGATGACTCTATTTCTAAACGATTAAGATATTATGAGGACGTAATGACTCATATGTTTTCTAATCCAATTTTTGGTACTGGGATTGGAAATTGGAAATTTGAATCTATTAGATATGATCGTTTAGATATTGATGGATATATTGTGCCCTATCATGCACACAGTGATTTTATTCAATTAGGAGCTGAACTGGGTTTTATTGGATTCTTTTTATACATTCTTGTTTTTGTTAGTGCGGTTTATTTTGTTTTTTTTATATTATTTAAGTCTAAAATTTCAAATACTGATAAATTATTTTCCTTTTTTTTAATTTTAAGTTTAGGGGTTTATCTTATTGATGCAAACTTGAACTTTCCTATTGCTAGACCTCAAGAATTAGCTCCTTGGGCATTGGTAATGGCGCTAATTAACTTTTATTATGTTCGCGCCAAATTAAATGAAAAACAATTGAATAAAAAGCCTTTACCTTCTTTGAAAATGGCTTTTCCAATTGTTTCATTAATATTATTATTACCAGGTTTATTTGTAACTCATAAAACTTATAAATCGCAAATTGCTCAAATGATTATTTTAAATGATTTTAATTCTGACAAGCATAATATTCCACTTAATCAAATTGAGACTTATATTCCTTCAATTCCAAATGTTACCGTTACGACCATACCAATGGATGCAATAAAAGCTAGGTACTATTTTCACTATCAAAAGTATGATAAAGCCCTTGAATATGCAATAAAAAGTGAATTGGCTAATCCATATTTGTCTTATGGTGATATAATTATATATAAAGTTTACAGATTAAAAGGAAATCTTGAAAAAGCAAAAGAGGCTGTTAAAAAGGCGTTTAAAAATTTACCAAACAACAATTTACATATGGGTGAATATGCCAAGTTAATAATTGATTTACAAGATGATAATGAATTAGAAGAGGCTTATCCATTAATGACTGGAACTAATAAAAAAAATGGTTGGAAAACATATTTAGTAGCAAAATCGACTATGGTTCCTGCTGGGGACCCTATATACATTAAAAGAGCAGAAAAGGCTGTAAAATTATTTCCTCTTGATAATGAGTTTAAGAAAATTTTAAAAACAGCTAGAATTGGAGATAATAATATTAGCGCAGCATTTAGTCTTGGGGAACAAGCTCGAATAAAATATCAAGAACAATCTTACCTAGAAGCCGCTCAATTATATGATAAAGCTACAGATTTGGACCCATATGAATATTCTTATTTTGAAAATGCAGCCCTTAGTTATTATAGTATCCAAGATGGAGAAAATGCCTTAAAGAGAATAAATGTTGTAGTAGATCAAATGAATCCTTTAAATGGAAAATGTGAATATATTAAAGGATTAATTTATTTGCAATATGGACTAACTAATGAAGCGTGTGATCTTTTCAAAACTTCTGAATCAAGTGGTTATGGTGATGCTAAAACTCTTCAACAACAATATTGTTCAAATTAATTTTTGATTTTTAATATATTTTAAGTACTTTTGGTACTTGATAATATTTTGATTAATTAAATTAATAATGTTAGGTGAACTGATAACATCAAAAACACGATTACGTCTGATGATAAAATTCTTTATATCACAGGCTAATCGTGGTTATCTAAATGGTTTAGCTAGTGAAATGGGAGAATCTACAAATGCAATAAGAAAAGAGCTTAATCACTTATATGGTGCAGGTTATTTGAAAAAAGTAAAATCTGATAATAAAGTTGAATATAAGGCAAATACAAAGCACCCATTATTTAGTGTGTTAAGAAAGGTCGTTTTAAAACATCTTGGCTTAGAAGATATGGTTGAAACGATTCTTGGAAGAATGGGAAATGTTAAAGAAATTATTTTAGTTGGAGATTATGCTAAAGGAATAGATTCGGGTAAAATTGAAGTGTTTTTAATTGGAGAAAATCTGGACATGGAATATATAGCGCAATTAGAGGATAAGATTGAAAAATTAATTAAAAGAAAAGTTAGTTTTTATTTAGCAAATAAATTCTTAAGTGATCAACAAAATATAGTTTTATTTAAGGAAAAAAGCCAATAATGATATCTATTGAAAATGAAGAAAGACCATGGGGTCGTTTTTTTGTGATTCATGATGAAAAAAATTATAAACTAAAAAGGATTGAGGTTAATCCTGGGGCAAAATTATCTTATCAATATCATAATAAAAGATCCGAAGCTTGGACTATAGTTCAGGGAAAAGGAAAAATAACTTTAGATGGAAAAGTTTTTAGTGTTAGTCAAGGAGGAACTTTAGTGATACCCCAAGGCGCTAAACACAGGATTGAAAATAATTCTAAAGAGAAAGTTGTTTTTATTGAAGTTCAAACTGGATCATATTTTGGAGAAGATGATATTGTAAGATTAAAGGATGATTACAATAGAATTTAAATTATGAAAAAAGGAATCATTGTTTCTGGATATTTTAATCCTTTACATAAAGGACATATAGAATATTTTAAACTTGCTAAAATTAATGGTGATATTCTCATTGTAATTGTAAATAATGATTTTCAAAGGGAGCTTAAAGATTCAAAAGAGTTTATGCTAGAGGAAGAAAGGCTATTAATTATTAATGAACTTGAAGTTGTTGACAAAGTTTTTTTATCTATAGATAAGGATCGAACTGTTTGCAAAACACTCGAAAAGATTCACGAAAATTTATCATCTAATTATCAATTGTTTTTTGCAAATGGAGGAGATCAGAACAATAATTCTATACCGGAAATAAATACTTGTGAAAAGTTGAATATTATGCTCATTGATGGACTAGGAAAGAAAATTCAGTCTTCATCTTGGCTTTTAAAAAAGGAGAATAATATTGACCTATGAAAATCAAAAATATTTGTTGTATTGGAGCTGGCTATGTTGGAGGCCCTACCATGGCAGTAATTGCATTAAAATGCCCTGAAATAAAGGTTACTTTAGTTGACAATAATCCTAGTAAAATTGAAGCATGGAATGGAGACTTGGATAATTTACCGGTTTATGAACCAGGTTTGAAAGAAATAATTGCTAATGTTAGAAACAAGAATTTATTCTTTTCTTCTGAGATTGATAATGCAATAGATAAATCAGAGATGATTTTTATGGCAGTTAATACTCCTACTAAGACAAAAGGAAAAGGTAAAGGAATGGCTGCTGACTTAACACATGTTGAAAATTGTGCTAAAAATATTGCTAGAGCAGCATCTTCTGATAAAATAGTTGTTGAAAAGTCTACACTTCCTGTAAGAACAGCTGAAAAAATAAAAGAGATACTAAATTCTCAAGGAAATGGAGTAAAATTTGAAATATTATCAAACCCAGAATTTTTAGCTGAAGGCACAGCAATTCAAGATTTATTTAAATCAGATAGAGTTTTAATAGGGAGTGATTCAACAAAAAGGGGTAAAATGGCAGCTAAAGCATTGGTTGAAATTTATTCACGGTGGATTCCCAATAATAAAATTTTAACTACTAATGTTTGGTCATCGGAATTATCTAAACTTGCATCTAATGCAATGCTAGCTCAAAGGATTTCATCAATAAACAGTTTTTCTGTTCTTTGTGAAAAGACAGGAGCAGAAATTGAGGAAGTTTCCGAAGCAATAGGCATGGATCATAGGATTGGACCCAAATTTTTAAATGCTTCTGTTGGTTTTGGAGGGAGTTGTTTCCAAAAGGATATTCTAAATTTAGTTTATTTATGCAATTATTATGGGTTAAAAGAAGTTGCCGAATATTGGTGTCAAGTAGTTAAAATAAATGACTATCAAAAAATTAGATTTGCTAATAAAATTATAAATAAATTCAATGGTAATTTGCAAGATAAGGTTATCTGTTTTCTTGGATGGGCATTTAAAAAGAACACTAATGATAGCAGGGAATCTGCATCAATATATGTTGCAAAAAAACTTCTAGAAAATGGAGCTAATATTCAGGTGTTTGATCCGATGGTAAAGGAGTTAAGAATTAAATTGGATTTAAAAAAATTATTTGAATTTAATGGATTAGAATATAGTGAAATAGAAAATAGATTAGAAAAAGTCACTGTTTATAAAAATCATAATCTTGCAATAAAAAATTCTAATGCTATTGCAATTCTCACTGAATGGGAAGAATTTATAGATTATAATTGGCATGATTATCTTAAAAAAGGGATTAAAATCTTTGATGGAAGGAATTTGATAAAGAAAGATTTTAAAAAAACGAAAAACTATTTTGAATTATAATTAAAATAGATAATTAGAAATTTAATTTTTGATAAAATTAAAAGATAGAGAAATGTTAAAAGTTATACATAAACCATGGGGTAAAGAGGAATGGATAGAATTAAATGATTCATACTGCTATAAAAGGATTTATATAAAAGCTGGCTATAAAACAAGTTATCAATATCATAAATACAAGAAGGAAACTAATTATATAATTTCTGGTAAAGCAGAAATATGGTTAGAAAATGATAAAGGAGTAGTTGAAAGAAAGATAATGAATAAGGGTGATTATTTTAATGTTAAACCTCCAAAAAAACATAGAGTTATAGCGCTAACTGATTTAATTTTACAAGAAGTATCTACACCAGAGGTAGATGATGTTTTTAGAATTAATGATGAATATAACAGAGAAGATGGGAAGATAGAAGCTGAACACAAAACACCAGCAGTACTTATTTTATCAGCTGGATTAGGATCTAGGCTTGGCAATTTAACTAAATACATAAATAAGGCCATGTTGCCAATCAATAATGAGGCAATTATTTCTTTAATTATAAAAAAGTTTCCCAGAAGTTATGATTTTGTAATTACACTTGGATATAAAGGAAATCAGTTAAAAGAATTTCTCGAACACTCGTTTCCAACACATAATTTCATTTTTGTTAAAGTTGACAATTATGACAAAAAAAATACAGGACCAGGTTCAACAGCTATAAAATGTAAAAAACATCTTCAAAGACCCTTTTATTTTGTTGTTTCTGATTGTATAGTAGATTCTAAAATCCCTCATATTGATGGGAATTGGCTTGGTGTTCAAGAGACTAGTTTTCCTGAAAAATATTCAACTATTAAAATAAATGATGCTTCAAAAATATTAGACTTTAGTCAAAAAAGTAAAAATGGACATGAAAATGCATTTATAGGATTAGCAAGTATTCGGGATTATAAAGTTTTTTGGAATGAACTTGATAAAAACATGATCAATGGTGAAATCGTAAATGCTTTCAACAATGTTTCAAAATATAATAATTTAAAAGCAAAAAATTTTAAATGGTTTGATGCAGGGAACCTTGATGATCTAAATTATGCAAAAAAGTATTTTAAAGATAAGCCTTTGTCATTATCAAAAAACACAGGTGAAATTACTTATTTGGGGGAATCATTTTTAAAATATAATCCATCAAAAGATAAAATAAAAAACATATCTAAAAGAGCAAGATATCTATCTAAAATTATCCCAAAAAACTTTGTTAATTCAAACTACTTTATTAAATATGATTGGTTAGAAGGAAAAACATTATACCAAATAGATTCCTTAAAAACATATTCAAATTTTTTAATAAAATTTAGTGATTTAATAAAAAAAAGTGAATTTAAAAAAATTAATAATAATGAAATTAAAGAGTTTTACATTAACAAGACAAAAAAAAGGGTTGATCTATTTATTAAAAAAAATGGAATAAACTTTTTAAATAGTTCTTTTAAAGTTAATGGAATATCAACAAAACCAATGAAAGATTATCTTGAAAGAATAAACGTAAAGAAATTTGATAAGACAAAAAAATATAATATGTTTCATGGGGATTTACAGTTTGATAATATATTGTTTGGGAGTAAAGAAGGAAAATATTATTATATAGATTGGAGAGAATCATTTGCAGGAGACACTTCTGGAGGAGATTTATATTACGATTTGTCAAAACTTTATGGGGGTTTAATAATTAATTATTTTATGGTAAAGCAAAACAAATCATTCGAATTTGAAGAAGGAGCTACAATAATTAATTACAAAATATTTACCTCAGAAGCATTAAAAATGTTTAAAAATGAATATGAAAACTGGATTGTTAAAGAAGGTTATGACTTGACCTTAATTAAATATATAACAGGGTTAATTTTTTTAAACATGTCTCCATTACATGATGATAATTTTGGAAAATTATTATGGTTTAAATCAATAGAAATGTTTAATCATGAAAATAAATAAAGACACAAAAATTTATTGTTCTTTTTCAGAAAATCCTGGAAATAATGGATGTATTTTCTTTAATAAAAAATTTAAGAAAAATAATATTAATGCTATTTACAAATCTTTTTATTCAAATAATCTATTAAATTCAATAAATGCAGTAAAGGCATTGAATTTTTCTGGTTTTGCCCTGAGTATGCCATTCAAAATTGATGTTTTAAATTATGCAAATAAAATTAATCAAGAAGTAAAAAGAATAGGAAGCTCAAACACAATAATTAATGATAATGGAAAATTAATTGCATATAATACAGACTGGCTAGGTGTTTTAAGATTCTTTGAAGAAATAAAAATGTATGATGAAATAGCAATTGCTGGCAATGGAGGCTTTAGTAAGGCTATACAATATGCGTGTAAAGAATTATCAATAAAATTTGAAGTTATTAGTAGAATTAATTGGGGAAGATTTGAATCTTTAAATGTTCCAGTATTTAATGCCACACCAATTGATTTAACATATTCGGGTGAGATTATCGATGGAAGGCCAAACACTAAAACAGGAAAAACAATTGCTATGTTTCAAGCTGAAGAACAATATAAATTATACATAAAATGGATGTAAAATTTTTTATAGGGCCAATGTCTAAAAACGTTGTTGATACTATTATTGATTTTCAAAAAGAAACAAAGGAAAAAGTTGGATTTATTCCTAGTCGAAGACAAGTGGAATATAATGGTGGATACTCAAATAACTGGACAACAGCTGAATTTTGCAAATATGCGACTAACCATCTTTTAGTTAGAGATCATGCTGGGCCTGGTCAGGGAAATGTTAATGATGATGGCTATGAGTCTCTTAGTCAAGACTCTAATTATTTCGACATAATTCATGTGGACCCATGGAAGCAATATCCAAAATATAAAGACGGATTAAAATGGTCAATTAATATGATTAACTTTTGCTTTTCAAAAAATAAGGACATAATCTACGAGGTTGGAACTGAAGAAGCTATTCGAAAATTTGAAGTAAATGAATTAGATAATTTTATTTTAGACTTAAAAAAAAATTTAAACACTAATGTTTTTAAAAAAATCAGATATTTAGTTATTCAATCAGGAACATCTCTTTCTGTTGATAAAAATACTGGTGTATATGATAAAAAGAGATTAAAAAGAATGATTGAGTTATCAAAAAAACATAATCTTATTTCTAAAGAGCATAATGGGGATTACATAAGTGAGAATATTATTCTTGAAAAAATGAATGAGGGACTTGATTCAATAAATATTGCCCCTGAATTTGGGTTAATTGAAACCCAAACTTATCTTGATAACATTCAAGATAAAAAAACTTTTGACTTATTTTGGAAAATTTGTTTTGAGTCAAATAAGTGGATTAAATGGGTTCCAAAAAATTTTAATCCATTAAAAGAAAAAGAAACATTAATTAAAATTTCTGCACACTATATTTTTTCAAATTCTTTTTTTATAAAAGAGATTAAAAATAAATTACCAGAAATTGATATAGAAATTAGAAAAAACATTTATAGAAAATTAAACAAATTATATGGATACTAGACCTAAAACAATTATTTGTGACATTGATGGAACAATAGTTAAACATAAACTTCCAACAGAAAATTGTAAACCTAACATTAGATTAGAGCTTTTGGAAGGTACTATTGAAAAATTTTCTGAATGGGATCAAAAGGGATATTTTATTATTTTGATAACTGGAAGAAAAGAATCACTAAGAAAACATACAGAAAAGCAGTTATCTGAAGCTGGAATTTTTTATGACAAATTAATTATGGGAATTGGAGGCGGAAAAAGAGTTTTAATTAATGATTGCAAGCCAAATGGAGAAGATACAGCTTTGGCTTTTTCATTAAAAAGGAATAAAGGGATAAAAGACATTAATATATAGTTGTGAATAATATTGAATTAAAAACAAAAAAATATTTCTATTTTTGGAAAAGTAAAAACATTAAAGAATTATCAAAATTATTTGATAATGGAGTTATACTTCAAGATTGGGAAAATGTTGTAAATGGCAAAGAAGACCTAATTAAATTTAACACTCAATTTTTCAATTCGGTTGATAATATTGAATTAGATGTTGTTAATATTTATAATTATTCAAACATAACTTTTTCAGAATTGATTATTAGAGTGAATAACAATATTATAAAGGTTTTAGATAAGATTGAGTATAATAAAAAAGGATTAATTACAAAAATAACAGCATATAAGGGATAGAATAATCAAAATTTAATTAAGAAATGTTATCATATATTATATTTTATCTCGACCCAGGAACTGCAATGATTATTCTTCAGCTAATAGTTTCAGTTTTTGCTGGGATTGCAATTTTTTTTAAGAAACTAAGAAAAAAATTTATCAGCTTTTTTAAAAACTTAAAAAACAGATTTAAAAAGTCTTAAAAATTAATGCAGGTATTTATTCTAGGCGCTCAAAAAATTAAAGGATGGTTTTTATCTAATGACAGTTCAGTATTAGTAAAGAAGTTAATTAGTGGTAAAAGTTTTTTGGATTGGAATATTAATTCACTAAATGAAAAAGGAATTAAACATGATTCAATTTCTTTAATTGCAGGGCATAAGTTTAAAGAAATTCAAAAATCAATTCCAAAAATAAATTATATAGTAAATCCAAAATGGGAACATACACATGTTGTAGGGTCTGTTAGACATGCTTTGGATTATTGGAACGGAGAAGACCTTTTAATTTTTTATGCTGACACTTTATTTAAACCAAATGCCTTAAAAGAGTTTATAAATTTATGTACAGAAAACTTAATCGCAACTAGTGATGTCTCTTCAGATAATTATAATTTCAGACATAAAAAACCAAAAGAAGAAATATTACAACTAAAAAATAATTACTATAAAAATTTCAAAAAAACTGAAATAACAAAACCAAAACACTTTTCTGGATTAACTTTTTTAAAAAAAGAGACAGTTAAAAAATTTAAACTTTTACTAGAAAAAAGCAATAATTCACTAGATAATTTAAGATTTTCAAATGCGCTTGATGAATTGATAAAATTAGACTCTAAAATAAAATTTAAATCATTTGATATTAATAACTCTTGGGTTGAATTAGATTCATTAGATAATATAACTAAATTCATTTTTGGCTCAAAGGCTGAAACTTTATATAGATTGAAGCCATTTATAAAAAAATCCTTTGTTTGTGACCAAATTTATTTTGATATAAATGAATGGAATTCTTCCAAAGAATCAGTTATCAATAAAATTCAAGAAGAGTTCAATGAAAATATAATAATTAGAAGTAGTTCTCTAGAAGAAGATTCTTGGGAAAATTCTCAAGCTGGTTCATTTTTGAGTATTAAAGATATTAACCCAAAAAATAGAAGATTACTTACGAGTAATATTAAAAAAGTAATAAATCAATATAGTAAAAAAGGGAATAAGCCTAATCTAAATAATCAAGTTTTAATTCAGCCATTTATTAAAAATACTTCAATTAGCGGTGTGGTTTTTTCAAAAACTCTTGAAGAGGGACTTCCATATTATTGTATAAGTTATGACGATTACTCTAAAGAAACAGATGTGGTAACTTCTGGAAAAACAAACAAAATCAAGACATTTACTATTCAGAGAAACTGTAGTAGAGATATATTAAACCCAATAATTAAAAAGATTATTTATTCTGTTGAAGAGATAGAAAAAATATTAGAATATTCATCACTTGATCTAGAGTTTATAATTGATGAAAACAACAAGTTATTTATTGTTCAAGTTAGGCCAATTACTTCACATAAAAGTTTAATTGAAAGCGAAGAATTCAAAGACAATTTTAAAAAAACTAAATCTATCTTGGCTAATAGATTGAAAAATAAGAGTCACTTAAGAGGAAAAATTAATTTGCTTTCTGATATGTCTGATTGGAATCCGGCTGAAATGATTGGGGTAAAGCCAAAGCCTCTTTCATTGTCTTTGTATAAATATTTAATAACTGATTCAACGTGGAGGAAATCAAGGGGTATGATAGGATATAATAACCCTTCTCCAGAAAAACTATTATTTTGTTTAGGAGGACATCCATATATAGATTTAAGAAACAGCTTAAACAATTTAATACCTAAAGGGTTGTCAATAAAGTTATCAGACAAGTTGATAAATCATTATTTAAATTTAATTAAACAAAAGAATCATTTACATGACAAGATTGAGTTTGAAGTTGCAATTACATGTTATTCACCCGATATTGACAAACACCTTTTAAGATTAAGGAATGCTAATTTTTCAGAAAAGGAAATAAATGAACTGAAAACAAAATTAAAAGATTTAACCAACAACATTATAAATCAGAATAAATTCAAAATTGATGAACTTGTTAATCGCACACTTATTTTAGATGAAAAAAGAAAAAAAACCATTGAAAAAAAATATAAAATAAATGAAATCCCTAGTATGATTAAATATTTATTAGAGGAATGTATCAAACTGGGAACTTTGCCATTTGCTATTTTAGCTAGATATGGATTTATTGGCACATCAATGATTAGAGGATTAGTTAACAATAAAATAATTGATGAAAATCAAAAAAATAAATATTTAAACTCAATAGAAACTATAGTAACAGAGATGTTAAATGAAATGAATAATGTAATTGAAAATAAATTAACATTAGAAAAATTCTTAAACAAATTTGGACATTTAAGGCCTAATTCATATAGTGTTGAATCGTTTACTTATAGAGAAAAGCCAGAATATTATTTGCCATCAAAAAAGAATGATTACCCTAAAATTAATTCAAAGGTAAAATCTAGATTTAAGTTTAATAAAAAAACTAAATCATTGATTAATCAGGAATTAAGTGAAATGGATTTTGATGTTGAGCAATTGCTTAATTTCATTGAAAAATCAATTTCTGCTAGGGAGTTATCTAAGTTTCAATTTACTAAAACATTGAGTACAATTCTTGATTTAATTATTGAGTACTCTAAAAATCATTCAATAACGAGAGATGATATTTCTTTTATATCTATAAATCAAATTTTATTTACTAAAACAAAGACAAATCTTAATGAATTAGTTCTAAAAGGGAAGAAAAACTTTTACAAATCTAATGAAATTTTAACCCCAGGTTTTATATCTTCATTAAATGGACTTGATATTATTGAAAGAGATGAGAATTTG
>TARA_B100000686_G_scaffold102833_1_pt1 | contig 29603 bp, 45 predicted proteins | sample TARA_B100000686 | Tara Oceans TARA_B100000686 (sample SAMEA2622733) | marine metagenome | biome: marine biome (ENVO:00000447); feature: marine epipelagic mixed layer (ENVO:xxxxxxxxx); material: "saline water (ENVO:00002010), including plankton (ENVO:xxxxxxxx)" | depth 150 m | reverse complement strand
TAAGGTGGTACCTGAGCACCATGCTCGTAAGGATTACCTAACATGAAACCAGGTGACATAATGATGCATCCATTGTGGGCAGGGCCTGTATTATTAATCGGTATGATGGTTGTAATACAGACTCTACACACTGTCACCCACTGGCATATGGAAATAGATGCTGATGCATACTGTAGAAACAATGCTGAGTGGGTGGAGTCACAAACAAGTGACGATGATTACTAACATATATAATGTACAACAGAAGAGACCCTAGGGTCTCTTTTTTATTTGGAGATCCAATGTGAATTACTACATTAACTGTGCACCAAGGGGTACAGATGATTACGAGAGTGTCACTCTTGACATCCCTACCTCTGACGTTGAAGAGATCTTGTACCTAGCACGTACAATATCAGAGGAAAAGAACATAACAGCACGTAAGGCTTTCGGTGATGTCGTTCGTGGTGTATACTATCAATTAATGGAGAAAAATTATGACCGTAAAAATCGTAAGAATGCTCAACGGAGAGGACGTAATAGGTGAGGTACAGGAAGCATATCCTAATCAAGAGACCTATAGTCCTATTGGGTATATGGTCACTAATCCTTACCAAGTTCAACTAGATGCTACTGCTGAGATGTTATTTGAGGAGAATGTATCCTCTGAACCTCAGAAAATTAATGATTTGAATCTACAATTATTCCCTTGGATTCCTTTATCACTTAATAATAAGACTCTAGTAGTCCTTTCAAATGTAGCAACAGTCTACACACCACATCCAGAAGTCGTAGCGAAGTGGGAAACCTTAGTTAAAGCACATCACAATGAATCCATTGAAAATAATAGTCCTGAAGGATCACAATCACTTGATGGGTGAGGTCACTGAACTGGATGAAGAACCCAGTTACTTGATTTCTAACTGTTATAAGATTGATGATGGACAGTTCACAAAGTATCCACTCTACACAGATCAACGAGATATTTTCTTGACATCTGACGTAGTTTTGACTATAGTGGATCCATCGGAAGACACCGTGACCAATTACAAGAAGGCACTTTGAGTTCAATCTATACAAACGTGACCCTATTGGGTGACTCCATCCTGTGCCGAGGGTATGAGGATGGAGAACCTGTATCATATAGAGATATTATAAAACCAACTCTCTTTGTTCCATCACCTAAAGGTAAGTGGAGGACACTTGATGGTCAACCTATGGCACCTGTTAAACAGGATGGTGCCAAACGTGCCAGAGAATTTATTGAGAAGTATAAAGGTGTAGAAGGGTTTGAGGTTCACGGATACGAGAGGTTTATATACCAGTGGATTAGTGAGAAGTATCCTCATAATATGCGTGCACAGATGGATCTGATGAAGATCTATACTATTGACATCGAGGTTGAATGTGAGAATGGATTCCCTGATGTAGAAGCGTGTGCTGAGAGAATGCTTCTTATTACTATTAAGGATCTTGCTAGTGGCAAGTTTATGACTTGGGGTACTAGAGATTATAATGGTCAGAATTATAGATCATTCTCTAATGAACAGGATATGCTTGCTGACTTCCATAGTTGGTGGGTACAGAATACTCCTGACATCATTACAGGATGGAACTGTAACTTATATGACATACCTTATATCTGTCGTAGGATTGATAAGATCTTAGGTGATAAGTATCAGAAGAGTATGTCACCTTGGAATAAAGTAAATATGAGAGAGGTCTACATCCAAGGACGTAGGAACCTTTCATATGATATTCTAGGAGTATCAATTCTAGACTATCTTGATCTTTATAGGAAATTCACCTATACTAATCAAGAGTCCTATCGACTAGAGCATATTGCTACAGTTGAATTAGGTGAAGGTAAGTTAGATCATTCACAGTATGAGAACTTTAAAGCGTTCTATACTAATGACTGGGATAAGTTTGTTGAGTACAACATTAAAGACGTTGACCTCGTACACAGACTAGAGAAGAAGATGAAACTACTGGAACTAGCAGTGGTTATGTCTTATGATGCTAAAGTTAACTTCCAAGATGTGTATTCACAGGTGCGAGTCTGGGATACACTTATATACAATTATCTAAAGGAGCGTAAAATCTGTGTCCCGCCGAAGATCGAAGCGAAGAAAGATGACAAGTATGCTGGTGCGTATGTCAAGGAGCCAAAACCTGGTTTATATAACTGGGTTGCTAGCTTTGACCTCAACAGCCTCTACCCTCATCTTATTATGCAGTATAATATATCTCCAGAAACCCTCGCCGAAAGAAGGCATCCCGAAGCAACAGTTGAAGGATTGCTTAGTCAACAAGTCAGGATCTCTGGAGATTATTCCGTGTGTGCCAATGGAGCACAATATCGCAGGGACATTCACGGCTTCCTCCCTGAAATGATGCAGAAGATCTACGATGAACGTGTGATCTTCAAGAAAAAAATGTTGGCAGCGAAGCAGAAGTATGAAGAAACTGGTGATACAAAACTACAAGATGATATTTCTGCATATAATAATATACAGATGGCTCGTAAGATCCAACTGAACTCTGCCTATGGTGCTATTGGCAACCAGTATTTCAGGTACTATAACCTTGCTAACGCTGAAGCAATTACATTATCAGGTCAGGTCTCTATCAGGTGGATAGAGAACAAGGTTAACTCTTATCTAAACAAAATTTTAAAAACTACGGAGACTGATTATGTTATTGCTTCTGATACCGATTCCATTTATCTTAATTTGGGTCCTCTGGTTAAAGCTGTATTCAAGAACGGAGAGAAGAGCGATAAGGACACTCTTAGGTTCCTTGAAAAGGTGTGTGATGTGGAACTTGAAAAGTATATACAAAATTCTTACGAAGAATTGGCAACCTATGTAAATGCATATGATCAGAAGATGTTTATGAAGCGAGAGAATATCGCTAACAAAGGCATCTGGACTGCTAAGAAGAGATACATCCTTAATGTATGGAACAGTGAGGGTGTTCAATATAAAGAACCCAAACTAAAAGTTATGGGTATCGAGTGTGTTAAGTCCTCAACTCCAGGTTCTTGTCGTGATGCGATTAGAAGTGCCCTGAGAGTTATTATGAATGGATCAGAGACTGATGTACAAGAATACATTTCTAATTTTAGAGAGAAGTTTGAATCGCTTCCTCCTGAAGATATTGCTTTCCCTAGAGGTTGCAATAATTTATCTAAATTTAGTGGTTCCTCTGGGATATATGTTAAGGGTACTCCAATCCACGTTCGTGGTGCTCTCCTATATAATTTCCACGTTAAGCACAAGAAACTCACACATAAGTACCCTCTTATCCAAGAAGGAGAGAAGGTCAAGTTCCTCTATCTCAGGACTCCGAACCGAATAGGGGAGAACGTGGTCTCTTTCTTCCAGACTCTTCCACGTGAATTTGAACTTGACAAATCTATAGATTACGATCTACAATTTAAGAAGAGTTTCCTTGATCCGTTACAGGTTATCCTCGATACGATCAACTGGAAGGCAGAGAAAGTAGCATCCCTAGAAGAATTTTTCCTATGACAACATCCTTTTTAAAAGACATTATTAAATCTATTGACAATGAGTATGCTTCAATCGCTGACGACGGACTTGCTGCTGGCGACGTATCTTCTTTTATTGATACTGGAAGTTACATTTTTAATGCTCTTGTTAGCGGTTCCATATACGGTGGTATACCTTCCAACAAGATTACTGCGTTGGCTGGTGAGTCCTCTACGGGGAAAACGTTCTTCACGATCAGTGTCATTAAACACTTCCTCAAGACACACCCAGAAGCAGGTGTAGCATTCTTTGAATCAGAAGGTGCTATCAGTAAAGATTTACTGTCTGATCGTGGTGTGGATACCAAACGTGTCGTTATCATACCTGTGGTAACAGTTCAACAGTTCAGACAACAAGCATTGATGGTAGCAGATAACCTATTGAAGGATAAGAATCATCCTCCTATGTTATTTGTACTTGATTCTCTTGGTATGTTATCAACAACAAAGGAGATTGAGGATAGTGAAGCAGGTAAAGAGACTAGAGATATGACTAGAGCACAAGTTGTTAAGTCAATCTTTAGAGTTCTTACACTTAAACTATCAAAATGTAATATTCCCTTAATAGTTACCAACCATACATATGATGTTGTAGGTGCTTATATGCCTACGAAAGAAATGGGTGGAGGTAGTGGACTCAAGTACGCTGCATCTACTATCATCTTCCTCAGCAAATCTAAAGAGAAAGATGGTAAGGAAGTGATTGGTAACATTATTAAATGTGAAACTAAGAAGAGTAGGTTCACAAAAGAGAGTGCCAAGATTGCTACTAGGTTATTCTATGATGAAAGGGGATTAGATCCCTACTATGGACTATTAGAATTAGGAGAAAAATATGGAGTCTTTGAGCGTAAAGGAAATCGCATCGTTGTCGGTGATAGTTCTGTATATCCTTCTGCAATGCTTAAGGATCCAGAGAAATACTTTACCCAAGAAGTAATGCAAGCATTAGATGAGTGTGCCAAGAAGGAGTTCGCATATGGAACTTAGTAAGTTTGTCAAAACTTATGATGATGCCATTCCAGTTGAAGTTTGTAAACACGCTATAAAACTATTTGATCAACAAGAAGATCTTGAAGATTGGGATAGGGAAGGGTGTCCTCAGTTTACTCAGTTTAATATCACAGAGTATCTTGACAAGAAAGAAGATCAAGAGAACCGTGGTGACTGGGATATAATTCAGTATGCTCTCATTAATTCTGCTCACGAATTCGTGAAGCAGTATATGGATGAGAATGATTGTAGGAAGTTCTTCCCTAACAGAAGTTCATTAGAACAGTTTAGAATGAAGAAGTATCGTAAAGGTACTGATGATAGGTTTGAGAAGCACGTTGATGTTGCTGATCACCAGAGTGCTAAAAGGTTCCTGACTATGTTCTGGTATCTGAATGATGTTGAGGAAGGTGGTGAAACTAAGTTTGATGGATTGACAATTGAACCTAAGCAAGGTAGACTTCTTATATTCCCTCCGTTGTGGTGCTTCCCACATTCGGGGGAACCAACTATTTCTGATGACAAGTACCTAGTAGGAACCTATTCACATTATGTCTGATTCTATTGAAGGACTGGTTATTAATACTCTGGTCTTTAATAAGGAGTACACAAGACAAGTCCTACCACATCTAAAGAAAGAATATTTTGAACAGTTTAATAATAAGGTTCTCTTCGAAGAACTATCACAATATATGGTCAAGTACGATCAACTCCCTAGTAAGGAAGCACTTACTATTGAGTTAGAGAATCGTTCTGACCTAAATGATTCACAGTATAAGGAGATAAAGGATCAGATATCCTTCCTCAATGAGGAACCACACGAGTCCCAATGGTTAGTTGATACTACAGAAAAGTGGTGTCGTGATCGTGCTATTTACATTGCTCTATTAGAATCGATTCAGATCGCTGATGGTCAGAATGATTCTGATATGAGTAGAGATGCTATACCATCTATATTAAGTAATGCATTAGGTGTTAGTTTCGATAATTCAGTAGGTCACGATTATTTTGAACAGTCAGGAGACAGATTCGCTTTCTACCACAGACGTGAGGACAAAATACCTTTCGATCTGGAATTCTTCAACAAGATTACAAAAGGTGGTCTTCCTAACAAGACTCTCAACGTTGCTCTTGCAGGTACTGGTGTGGGTAAGTCTCTCTTTATGTGCCACTGTGCTGCTAGTAACTTATCTCTCGGCAAGAACGTACTCTATATCACGATGGAGATGGCTGAAGAGAAAATTGCAGAGAGGATAGATGCAAATCTATTGAACGTAGATTGTAGGCAGTTAGAGAAACTACCTAAGATTATGTTTGATAATAAGATAGAGAAGTTACAGCAGAAAACACAAGGTAGATTGATTGTTAAGGAGTATCCAACTGCGTCAGCACACGTAGGACATTTTAAAGCATTGCTTCAAGAGTTAGCGATTAAAAAAAGTTTCATTCCTGACATAATCTACATTGATTACCTAAATATTTGTGCCAGTTCCAGATATAAAGGAGCGATAGTTAACTCATACACATATGTGAAGGCAATCGCTGAAGAACTGAGAGGACTTGCTGTAGAAGCAGACCTCCCTATTATATCTGCAACACAAACTACGAGAGCAGGCTATGGAAACTCAGACGTTGATCTTACCGATACCAGTGAGTCTTTTGGACTCCCTGCTACTGCTGACTTTATGTTTGCACTTATATCCTCTGAAGATTTGGAAGCAGAGAATAAAATTATGGTCAAGCAACTGAAGAACCGATACAATGACCCAACTGCTAACAAGAGATTTGCACTAGGCATTGACAGGAACAAGATGAGGTTGTATGATTGTAAGGATCAGTCTGATATTGTTGATGCTAATCAGACTAAAGAACAAGTAGAAGCAGGTAATATACTTGCTATACTTCCTGAAACTAAAACTTCATTCAAAGACTTTAAAGTATGACTGAATCTAAAGATGTAAATGAGGTTCTAAAGGATCTCAATAAGGTGGACTTGCCTGATCACGCTTCTCTGAAGGATCAGATGCAAGATGATATGAAGACTAACATTGGTAAGACTAAGGTACCAACTCCTAAAGATATTGACAAGACTGTAAAAGGATTTGGTGAACCACCAACACCTAAAGCAAGAGAAGCAAAAGCACGTCAGGAAGCAAAGCAGAAAAAGAACAAAAAGAACAAGAAGTTTGAGGTAGACTTAGATAACTATCTTAAGTTTGTTGACCTTGTTACTAGTGAAGAGTCTAAGAACTATGATAAATTGATCGAGAGATATGAAGATCTTAAGACTGCTGGATGTAACATTGCTAGGTTAGATACTGCTGCATCAGGTTTAGTTGCAGAGTCTGGTGAGTTTATGGAGATCGTCAAGAAGATGAAGTTCCAAGGCAAACCATATAATGAAGCAAACAAAGAGCATCTTATCGTAGAATTGGGTGACGTTATGTGGTACGCTGCTAATGCTTGTATGGCATTAGGAGTACGTATGGAAGAGGTTATCATTCGTAACACAGTCAAACTAGCAGCGAGGTATCCTGATGAAGAATTTAGTGTTGAAAAATCCGAAAACCGTGCTGATGGAGACATTTAAAATGGAACAACTTGATCTTGATAGAATTGCAACTGCACTTGAAAGAATTGCAGAGAAGCTAGACCATCTTCATATAGATGCTATAGATCACAATCACGTTGAAGGTGATGTTAACACACACGCTAAAACTTGGTAATGAATTACATTCATAATAACTTAGGTGCACTTGAACCCCACGAGTGCACCTTTTTAATTAACTATTTTAAGCAGAACCCAGACAAACAAGTCGAAGGTCTTCTAGGATTTGGTGATTCTATGAGGGTATCTCCAGATGAGAAGAAGTGTACAGAGATATTTCTTTCATCAAATCTATTAGTAGATCAGTTCATTTTTAAACCTGTTGCTAGGGTATTAAAAGAAACTTGTGAAGCATACATCAAAGAGTTTCCATTCTTAGATAAGATAGGAGCGTGGCAAGTAGCACCTAACTTTAAGATCCAACATTACAAACCAGGTGAAGGATACTTTAAAGAACATTGTGAGAATGATGGTGGATCAGATGGTGATGCTGAGTATAGAGTTATTGCTTGGATGATATATCTAAACACTGTTACTGATGGTGGAGAGACAGTATTCCCTACACAGAATGAACAGTTTAAACCTAACCGTGGTGATGTATTATTCTGGCCAGCATACTGGACACATCCACATCACGGAGTTGTATCCCCTTCACAAGATAAATATATCTTGACAGGTTGGTACAATTTTAGTGGCAGATAAAGGAATTGATTCAGATTCAGCTAGGAGGAGACTCGTTACAGACAATCCTGAGTATGATAAGCTCGAGCTGACATTATTACAAGATACTGTACTCTTTAGTCCACGGGCAAAGAAGAAGATTACCTGTACTTGTAGGAAGGGTGATCCTGTTAAACTTTTATCAAATAAGATATCTGAATGTGGTAGATCCAAATACTGTGGGAATGTAAATGTAGATGGTAAGAATGGATGGGTACCGTTAAATCATATAGTTAAACCTGATGCAAAGAATACTGATGTATATTCAGCAGAGAAAGCTGCTATGACACAGTTAGATAAACTTCTGAAGGAGATGCTTAAGTGTAGAGGTCCAGCAACATTATGCACACCTGTAGGTGAGTTTCGTAATGCTTGTGGTGTTAAAACAATTAAGGGTACACCTAAAGCAGACTTTGCTATAGTAGATCAGAAGGGTAAAGAGATAATGTGGATATCACATAAGAAGACAGGTGGTGCAAAAGCATTTCAACAGTATGGTGGTCTGTCTAAGTCAGCAGGATCAAAGATATCAAATCACGAAGAGACACAGACCTTCTTACAACAGACTGCTGCATATGTGACAGATGATAAGTTACAAGTACCAACTTACAAACCAGTAAAGGATGATAATTTAATTCGTATGGCAGTATTTGGACCTGATTCAGGTGGAAAGTTTGGTAAGAATAATTGTCACGTCTTAGGTCAAGGTAATGCACTCTTGAAAGAAGATAAGAAGAGAGAGAACTGTTGGGATTTAAAATGGGAACATACTGTCTGGAATGATAGTAATGGTGTCAATGCATTCAAACGTAACGATGGTTATCAAGCAACGTTTGGTGCTACCTATCGTGGTGACAGAGGATTTACAGTATTAGATCAGAAATATAAGGGTGCACGTGTGGGGATTTACCCAAAAGCCTTGATGTCAGGCAGAACTAATGCTACACTACTAGAGGACGCATAAGAATATGGCTAAGAACACGCACCTTGAACATCTTGAAGATGACATCCTAAACCAAGGATCAAATGGTGGTAAGAATGCTATTGCTTTCCTGAAAGAACTAGGAAAGATGTTGACAGAACCCAAGAGTGCTATCACTGTCACTACTAAATGGGATGGAGCACCTGCTATTGTATGTGGTATCAATCCTGAGAATGATAATTTCTTTGTGGGAACTAAATCAGTATTCAATAAGACTAATCCTAAGATCATATATGTTGAGAGTGATATAGCATTCCACGGTTACAGTGGTGAACTAGCAAAGAAATTAAAACTAGCATTGAAGTATCTAAGTACACTTAATATCAAGGGTGTATTGCAAGGTGATATGTTATTCAGTAATGGTGATAAGGTTAGGAAGACCATAGATGGTAAGTCTTGTATTGCTTTCACACCTAATACTATTACCTATTGTGTAGAGAAAGGATCTGATATCTATAAGGAAGTTAATGCTGCATCGTTTGGTATTGTATTCCATACAAAATATAGTGGTTCTGATATGGCATCTATGAATGCAGTATTGGGTGATGTTAGTGGGAGTTTTACTAAGACTACTAAGGTATTCTCAGGTACTGCTACGTTCAAGGACGTGTCAGGACAGTCAACGTTCACATCAAAAGAGAAGACTGCCTTCAATGCTCAGGTCAATAAGACACACGGATCATTGAAGCAAGCATCTAAGTTCTTAGATATACTTGGTGGCACAGGTGATGGTAGGTTTTTATTCTCTGCTCTATTCAAACAGTACTTTAACTCTTATGTGAGAACAGGTAAACCAATTACTAACGTACAAAAAGTAGCAGCAGGATTTGAAGGGTTCTATGTCACGTTATTAGATAAGCAAATTAATTCAGTTAAACAACCTACTACTAAAAAGAAATATCAAAAGATAAAAACAGACGGACAAAAGTTTTTAAAGCAGAATGCAAGGGCAGTTTATATGACTGTGGCATCCTATATGAACCTAATATCCGCAAAAAATATAGTTATTAATAAACTTAATTCAGTAAAGAGCGTAGGCACCTATCTCAAGACTGACAAAGGGTTTAAGGTTACTTCTCCCGAAGGATTTGTGGCAATAAAATCAGGAAAGGCACTCAAACTTGTTGATCGAGTTGAATTTTCCCGTGCCAACTTCACAATAGAGAAGAACTGGGGGTGATAAATAATAAACGACAACCAATTATATTGCGATGAAGTTAAGTCAATTCTTATCTGAGGCACGTACTGTTGCAGGTGAAGCTGCAGCTAAAAGAGGACTTGCACACGCAGGTCACGGTTACTATGCTGACAGGGCAGGGAACATTGTTGCCAAGTCTGTTGGTGGTGAGCGTCTTGTCGCTGTGGATAAGAAAGAAGCAGAACAGGCTGCTGTTGGTTCAAACCAAGGTGAAGCAGAAGATGCACATCTTCCTGAGAAAGGTGGTGAAGGTCTAGGACATATCGCATTAACATTTGGTCGTTTTAATCCTCCTACTATTGGACACGAAGCACTCTTAGATAAGGTTGCATCTGAAGGTGCTGATAACTACAGGATCTATCCTAGTAGGACAGTGGATAGGAAATCTAATCCACTAGAACCAGAAACAAAGATTCAGTATATGCAATCGATGTTTAAAGAACATTCAGATGCCATCGTTAACGATGCTGATATGTCAAACATCTTTAACGTACTGTCTACTCTCAATCAAGAGGGTTATTCTGGTGTCACTATGGTTGTTGGTTCTGATCGTGTGTCAGAATTCAAAGGACTTCTTGAGAAATATAATGGTGTTGCATACGAATTCGAAGAACTCGAAGTAGTATCAGGTGGGCAGAGAGATCCCGATGCCGAAGGTGTTGAGGGTATGTCTGCATCTAAAATGCGTGCGTTTGCTGCTGAAGGAAACCTTGAATCATTTGAACAGGGGTTACCTAAAGGCTTTAAGGACGCTAAGAAATTAATGAAAGAAGTTCGTATCGGAATGGGTCTACCACCAGAGGTAGAAGTTGAAGCAATCGAAACTGAACCTAAGAAGAAAAAGGTTACAGAACTCTGGAAAATTGCACCTAAACTTGCTCAAGAAGATTTGCGTGAAGCATATATATCAGAGCAGGTATTCAGTATCGGTACTTTAGTAGAGCATACAGATACTGGTGTCCGTGGTGAAGTGGTACAACGTGGAACTAACTACGCTACCTTTAAAGATGAGCACGGATGGGAATTTAAAGTATGGTTAACTAGTTTAACAGAAGTTGCAGATGCTTCAATCAAAAGAGATGACCAATCAAACTTCTCTGCTGATGATGGATCAGGCAACACTTGGAAAGTCGGTACTGATGAGTACAGAAAGGCAGTTCAAGCACTAACACCAGGACAAGGTGTAGTGAAGTTCAGCGATTTCCGAAAAACAACCCCTACTAAATAGTAATTACAAAGAATTAGTCAGATGGATTTAACTCTTACGTCAAAACTCCTGAAGTATGATCCTTCAGACGTACAAGCGGTACGTTATACAGTATCTTATGCCAAGAATAACTTTCAAGGTGATGCTGTGGATGATTATATTCAAGAGCACTGTAAGTCACGTGCCAAGTTGGAGATAGCAGAGATCTTTTTAGGTGAGACCTCCAATGCAAACACTATTAGTGCTAAGTCAAGTGCTGCCAGTGGTAAGATTGACAAGATCAAAGAGAAGCCATCGACTGAGGGATCTACTTCCCCTGCAATGAAGTCTATTGAAGCAAAAGGCGATGCAAAGAAAGTAGGATACAAAGGTGGACTAGAAGGTACTGGTACTAATGTTGTACAGAAAGAAGAGACCGACTGGATCGCTGATGTCGTAGAAGAATTAGGTGATGAGTTCGATGAGTTGACTGATGAGGATCTGGAGAATGTTATCCTCGAAGCACTAAGCGAACTGGACTCCGAAGAATTAATTAATGAGGCTTTAGATTCCTTCGAAGGTCTAGAGCTTCTAACAGAAGCCCCATCAAAGCACAGTGCTAACCCTAACATTGCTGTTCAAGCTCCTCAGAAGACTAAGGAGAGGGATGCAGGTGCAATTGCTAAGAAGCGTTTAGCAGACAAGAAGTCTGATAAACCTAGCCGTATGGCTCGTCTTGGTAATGCTGCTAAGAGAGTAGGATCAGCAATTAAGTCTGGTGCTAAATCAGTAGCTAAAGGTACAGTTAAAGGTGTAGGTTATGCTACTGGTCTAGCACAACGTGCAGCTTCAACTACTAAGAAAGAGTTCTCTAAAGGTAGAGAGCGTGGTCTTAAAGGCAAATCTAAGGCAGTAGGATCTAATTCCTCTGGTGGATCTTCTGGTGGATCTGGTAGTTCTTCTTCTACAACCACAACAACCACTACTACAACAAAGGGTGGTGATGGTGGTTCTGGTGAAACAAAACCTAAGAAACCATCTCTATTACGTCGTGCAGCAGGTGCGATAGGTAGAGGTCTCAAAAAGGTCGTGGGTAAAACCTCACGTGCTGTTTCTAAAGGTTCCGATAAACTAGCAAGAAAACTTGGAGAAGACTCCACTATGGACAACAAAGTATCTCGTGTACGTCACATACTTGCGATGCAAGAAACTGCGGCTCACGATAGAAAAGCACTCGACCCTAATGCTAACTCTTGGAGAGAGCGTCTTGGTTGGGACTTAGAAGAAGAGAAGACTCCTGAGCAAAAGAAGAAGTCTGATGTTCTTAAGCAGACCAAGGATCTTACAAACAAAGGTAAGCATAAGGAAGCATCTGCTTTATTCAAAAAACATTTCCCTAACTTTGGTAAATAACTATGGCTAAAAAGGTGAAGGGTAAAAAAACCACCGTAATTGTTAACCCCAAAAAGGACGATCTTATGAAAGAAGACATTAAGAGATTACTTCGTAGTGAAGTTGACAGTCTGCGTGAAGCAGCTAAGAAGAAGCTCGATCCTGTAGGGAAGGAAGATAAAGACATCGATAACGATGGTGACAAGGACAATAGTGACACATATCTTCTTAATAAAAGGAAGAAGATAACCAAAAATGTCACAGGTAAAACACCCAAGCATCTTTGTGCTAAGTATGTCGAACATAAAGAGTTCGGTGTATGCGAGACCATTCCTGGTGCTCACGATCTAGTGGAGCAAGAGGATGGATCTTATAAAGTATTTCATTATGATCTCAAAGATGAGTCAGGTAACCTCTATGAGGAAGTATCTATTGAGGACTTTGAAGTACTTGTAGAGAAGGAGCACGCTCACTAATGAAAAGTTTTAAAGCCTTTAATGAAGCTGTTGCTAACAAGAAGCAAGCTGATGCTATAGCACAAGCAAAGTTAGATCGTAAGTCTGCACTTAAAGTTAAGTCTGTTAAGTACAGAAAAGAAAATAGTGAGATTGGTGACCCCAACTCTAGTGCACCTGAAGCCAATATGTCAGAGGCTAAGGTAGATAAAGGTCGTTCTGATTATGGTAAGGCATCTATCAGAAATTATAGAAGGTCAGGTCCAGGTCACGGTGAACCAGCATTCTTTGACCCTGAGAATAAGAGGGGTAAGACGATTGACAAACGTAGGGAAGAGCATAAAGCACGTCGTGGTGTAAAGGGTGCTAAAGTACCTGCATACAAAGTGGAAGGAACATCTTACGGTCTTTATAAAGGAGATGGTAAAGCAAAGGGTGTTATGAAAGCATACCTTGATGCTAAAGCAAAGAAATTAGAAGCAGAAAAGAAGAAACAGAAACCAGAGTATAAAAACAACCCTGCATTTGGTGATCCATCACATCATTCAAACAGAAAGAACATTAAAGAATTTGTAGGAACAACTATAGCTGGAACTGCTGGAGCAGCGACTGCAAAGAAAGGTGATAAGGTTCGTAAGGCAGTTGGTTCTGGTGCAGGATATGCAGTAGGTTCCACAGCTGGTCGTGCAGCTGGTGGTGCTGTTGGTAAAGCAGTAGGTAGTGCAACAGTACCTGTTGTTGGTGGTGCAATTGGTAAACAGGTAGGTAAAGTAATTGGTGGTACTGCAGGCGGTGTAGCAGGTGCTGTTGCAGGTAACAAGTTAGCTGGTACATCAAAGAAGAAGGTAAAGGAAGAGGTAGAATTAACTGAAGCTCCTGGAGTTAGTACAGCTATAACTCAAGGTTTTAAACAAGGTGGTAAGTGGGCTGTTCGTCAAGGAATAAAAGTTGGTGGTAAACAAGGTGGTTACGCTGTAAAGAAAGCAGGTAAAGCTGCAGGTAAAGCTGCTAAAGAAACTGCTGTTGAATATGGTAAAGGAGCACTTAAAGGTGCTAAAGAAAGAGCTGGTAAAGCAGGTGAACGTCACGCAAAGAATTTAAGTCTGCCACAACAGACGACTAACGAAGCTCTTGCTACTGCAGTAACTTATAAAAAGTCTGAAAAACCAGGTAAATTTGAAAAAGCAGGTAGAGTTGTAGGTGGAATTGGTGGAAGTATTGGTGGCAGTATAGGTGGTGCTGCAGCTGCAGGTGCTGCTGGTAGTGTCGTACCTGTTGCAGGTACTGCTGCGGGTGGAATAGCAGGAGGAATTGCAGGAGGAGTTGCTGGTGATATAGCTGGCACAAGAACTGGTGGTTCTATAGGTCAAAAAATTGATAAATTAACAGGTGGAAACAAGAAACCAGTTGCTAAGAAGACCACTGCAGTTACTAAAGAGTCTAAAGACATTGCAGATATACTTGCAAGACTAGAGAAGAAACGTATTAGTAAGGGTGGAGACGCAAAGGACTCACCACTACCTGCGTTCCGTAAGTATCACGCTGACAAAGATAAGAAGAAAGAAGTAAAAGAAGGCGTTGTTGATTCTGTAAAAAAGGGAGTTGACCGTCATAAAAAGGCGGTCAATGATAGGAAGATTAAGAATAGAAAAGCAGTTCCTTATGCAGCACTAGCAGCAAGTCACACACCTGAAGGTGATGTGATAGGTGAAGAAGGTTACGATCACTGGAGAGACAAGCAACTTGAGAAGTATGGTACAGGTTACAATGGATCTGATAGTAGACCTAGACCATCATCAGGTGGTGGAAAACACAGTGGTAACGATAAGATGACCAAGAAGAAGAACTCTGACAAGGCATTGGACAGTGTAGTAAGTGACCTCAAGAAAAAATATGGGGACAAAGCTGTGCTAGTATCAAAGAGAAGATACAAAGGAGGCAAGAGAGTACAATGAGATGGTTACCAGATGACTTAGGTCCTATGGCTCAATTTGATGAGCGTGTATTAGCACAGTTCAATGATGCTAAATCAAAGAAGAGGATACAAGATAACGAGGATAAGAATACCGAACGGAAATTACATATGGTACACGGTAAGAAGAAGGTCGGTAAGGATTGGAGAAAGTTTAAGTCTGAATTAGATGCTAAGAAGGCAGACGAGAAGAAGAAAGCACGTGTAGATAAGAAGAAAGGAGTACGTGCTCTATCAGGTGGCAAGTGGGGTTACGTTAAGGATGGCAAATTTAAGTCCGATTGATCATATATACTTCTAGGAATTTGCTCTAGAGCTATGATTAATTTTTTAATGCCCATCGCTATCGGTATCATCAACAAAGCAGTTGATAGGATACCTGAAGACCTTGACTCTGTAATTAAGGACTTTGTAATTAAGTTGCTTAAGAAAGCAGCTGCTAAGACCGAGAATAAAGTTGACGATGAACTCGTCGCTGCAGTCTCTAAGGCACTACTCGAATCTTAGTCCATATAAATAAAACATAGAACAGTAACAAATCTCTGGAGATACTAATGGCAGTCCACGGAAAAATAGATGCTGCAGCCTTTAGTAATACTATAGGGGTCACCAATGGTGACGCTACAGTAACTAAAAATGCTGGGGACTCTGTAGTTGTAGGTGATGTGCTAAACATTAGTAGTGTAAACTACATTGTTAAGCAAGTAACTAGCACTACCGCAATAGAATTGCACAAGAATTATGCAGGAAGCACAGCAACAGTTGCTGCTGCATCCGTTATAAGGAGAACACCTCCTAAAGCAGTCGCAGAATATGTCATCAAAGGTGGTGATAGTAATTCAAACTACGATTTAGTTTTTGTTGATACATCTGAAGATGGTATCGCATCAAACAAAACTCGTGGTATTACTGGACCTGGTTGGTGGTTGTATCAAACTTATCAAACTCATAATGGTACTGAACGTCACAAGGCAGAGTGTTTAGTTCCCCTCAAGGTTGCTGCTGGTACAGCAGGTGACTTTGCTCAGGATACTATTGACGCTGATGTCAACGAGACAATCACAGTCGGTACACAACCTGCTAACTCTACATCCTCTAGTGGTGCTGGAACATTCGTTGCTGCATTCACAGTGGATCAGTCTGGTACTAAGGTTTACAAGTGGCAACGTCAGACAGCAAACGCTACTACTCGTTGGGTAGATATCAAAGGTGGTGCTGGTGGACTAGATACTGGTATTACATACGCAGACTTCACTACAGCAACACTGGCATACAGTGCACTTGCTAGTGATGCACTAGATGGTTACAAGTATCGTTGCGTTCTTAACACCAGTAAGGGTGCTGAGACTAAGTATACCAATGGAGCAGCGACTCTAACATTTGGAACTTAATTTTATTTAATTTGGTATGAATTTTAGTAATCTCAATGCGGAGAACTTCTTGTTCTTCGCAATGAAGCATTACGACAACCCCCAGTCTGTGACATACGATGACTTCCTTGAAGATATGATGAGGTTTAAGTATCTCAAAAGACTCTTTGGAAGGTATGTTAAGACTGGGGTGTTACGTAATCATCTGATATTGAATCATCTTATAGTACTTTTTAATGTATTTGGTGAGGCAGCTATCCCCCTACTTGTTTATAAATTAGAGAAACAGTACTGGGATATTCTGAAAACCTATCTGGTGTACATCAATAGGTATCCTGAAAGCGGTTGCGGGACGTTAGATTATGTAGAGATTGATCCTGTAGTAAGCAAACAATTATCGGAAATATAATGCCAGCTAAGTCAAAAGCACAACAAAGATTCTTTGGTTACCTCCTGTCTAACCCAGACGAGAGGAAGAAGGAAGGTGTTAGTAGAAAGGTGGCACGTGACTTTGCTGGTACCAAACATAAAGGATTGCCAGAGAAAGTAAAGGAAGGAATTGACAATGCCATACTAGAGAGACTAGGTGGTAAAGGTTACTCTAAGAAAGCTACTGGAGGTGGTGGTGACTGGGAAGACTCAGACAGAGGTGAAGGTAACAAGGCAACTAGGAGAGCAGGTGGTAAGGTAAAGGTAAAGAGTCCTACCTACATTGCTCACGTTAAGAATAAAAAGTTGAAGGAGGATGCTCCTACAATGAGTACAGGTTCAGATCCTGCAGGTTTTAGTAATGATGCTGATAACAATGGTCCTGTTGCAGGACTAGACCAACCTTTAGGTGGTACACAGAAACAACCTAGAGGTAAGGGAGCAAAGAAAGCACTTAAGTATAAGTGTAAGACAAGTAAAGATGGTGTGAATGGAATTGACTGTCGTGTCAAGAGTAATGTAAAAGAAGGAAGACAACCAGACGATGCTGCATCATCTGGGAACCCACGTTACTTACCATTCAAAGTCAGGTGTGATAGTCCTACCTGTCCTGGATGTATGGAGTTTATATACTATGGTAAGTCACCTGCTGAGGTGAAGATTGAACTTAGAAAGATATACAGACCAGAGAAACTAAAGCATTTAACAATTACTAGAGTATATCCTGCTGATGTATTAAAATACTATTGGGATAAGCGTAGAGCAGCAATGTAATGTCTGATATTAATAGTGCTATATTAGAACGACTGGAACGAGTGGTCGATAAACTTCAAGAGAACTCAGTTAAGATGGGTGAGTTACTTGCTGTACACAATGAGAAATTAGATAAGCAAGACAGAATTGATGCAGTACTCTTTGAGAAGGTAGAGTCATTGCATAGAGAAGTTAACAGGAGATCAGATGAGATCAAGAAAGGATGTGAAAGAGACATCAGAAAAGTCGATGACCGTCTTCGCACGATGGAAAAGAAGATGTGGTCTATTTTTGGTGCTCTGTCTATTTTATCTGTCCTCGTTAGTCCAATCGGATGGCAAGTGATCAAAAACTTGACACAACAAGAACCACCAAGTAAGATAGTACCAGTTGATATGCAAATGTGAGTTACATTGATGTCAAGTACGCTCGCCTAGTAGGTGGAAGACTTGACAAGTTTAAAGAAAAGAAACCAGGATTATACAACTTCCGTTGTCCTTACTGTGGTGACTCAGAGAAGCACAAGAGTAAGGCTCGGGGGTATTTTTTTCTTAAGGGGAACGATTTAATATACAAGTGTCACAACTGTGGTGTTGGTAGAACTCTAAGTAATTTTCTCAAAGATCACGCACGTGATTTGTTTGATGAATTTGTGCTGGAAAGATATAAAGAAGGACTCACAGGTAAGCATAGGAGGGTACCAAATCCTATAATCAAAACATCAAAACCAAAGTTTAAAACTAGCATTAACCTCCCGAATATTGCATCGCTAAATAAAGAACATCCAGCACGTGAATATCTTGAACAACGTAAGATTCCAATCGATAAATTGGAACATTTGTATTACGCTGATCACTTCAAACAGTATGTAAACTCGGTAAAACAAACCTTCGATAGTTTGAAGAATGATCAACCTCGAATCATCATCCCTCTTAAGGATGAGGATGGTAAAATGTTCGGGTTACAAGGGAGATCTTTAGATCCTGTGTCGAAGTTACGTTATATAACAATCATCTTTAACGAGGGCAAACCAAAACTATTCGGTATCGACCGCATTCATTATGAAAAACCAATCTACATTGTCGAAGGACCAATCGACTCGCTCTTCTTGGAGAATTCCGTTGCGATGGCTGGGTCTGACGTTAATATTAGGTCGCTTGGTTGGAGCGATTATATTTGGGTTTATGATAACGAACCTCGTAACAGACAAATCGTCGATAGAATCGAAGCAGCCATCAACAGAGGTGACAAAGTAGTAATTTGGCCAGATGGAATTGTTGAAAAGGACATCAACGATATGGTGTTGGGTGGACAAAAAGTGCAGACTCTAGTACAATCAAATACGTACAAAGGACTGCAAGCAAAATTAAAACTATCACAGTGGAAAAAAGTATGAACGGAGGAATGAAAGTAATTAAGAGGGATGGTAGCATCGAACCTCTTACTCTTGATAAGATTCACAGGATGTGTGAATTTTCTTGCGAAGATCTGGCAGGTGTATCTGCAAGTCAGATTGAAATGAATGCCAATCTACAATTCTTTGATGGCATTAAATCCTCAGAGATACAACAGATACTAATCAGGTCAGCGAGTGATCTTATTAGTACTGAGACACCCAACTATCAGTACGTAGCAGCACGTCTGTTATTATTTGATATACGCAGAGAAGTATTTCCTGGTTGGGCAGATGAAACAGGTTACACACACCTTAAAGACCACATAGAGAAGTGTGTTGAAGATGGTGTATATGATTCTAGTATCATAGATAAGTATAGTGAAGGTGAGTGGAATCTAATCAATGGTTTCATAGATCACCAACGTGATTATGGATTCACGTTTGCAGGTCTCCGTCAGATTGTTGACAAGTATCTTGTTCAAGATAGATCAACTGGAACTCTCTATGAGACCCCACAATATATGTACATAATGGTAGCAGCAACGCTATTCCAGAATTACCCTACAGAAACGAGACTCGATTATGTCAGACGATACTACACAGCAACCTCCAAAGGAAAGATCAACATCCCAACACCAGTCCTCGCAGGCGTTCGAACCCCCATTCGTCAATTTGCAAGTTGTGTTCTGGTTGATGCTGATGACACCCTCGATAGTATCTTTAGCAGCGATATGGCTATTGGCAAATATGTCGCTCAAAGGGCAGGAATTGGTATCAACGCAGGTAGGATCAGGGGTATCAACTCTAAAATCAGGGGTGGAGAAGTTCAGCACACAGGTGTTGTCCCCTTCCTTAAAAAGTTCGAAAGTACTGTTAGATGTTGTACTCAGAACGGTATTAGAGGTGGGTCAGCGACAGTCCACTTCCCCATCTGGCACCAAGAAATAGAGGACATCCTTGTACTTAAAAATAATAAAGGCACAGAAGACAATCGTGTTAGAAAGCTCGACTACAGTATCCAAACTAGCGAGATCTTCTACCAGAGGTTCATTGAGGATGGAGAGATATCTCTCTTTAGTCCTAACACCGTTCCAGGTTTGTATGAATCTTTTGGCACTGATAGTTTTAATGAACTTTACGAACGATATGAACAGGATGAAAGCATTCCTAAGAAGACTGTCAAGGCACAAGAATTAATCATTGATCTCTTGAAGGAGAGAGCAGAGACTGGTCGTATTTACATTATGAATATCGATCATTGTAATTCACATAGTTCGTTCAAAGATAAAGTTTATATGAGTAACCTCTGTCAGGAGATTACTCTACCTACAGATCCTATTCAACACATTGATGATGCTGATGCTGAGATTGCTTTGTGTATACTATCTGCTATCAATGTAGGTAAGTTAACTAAGAACTTAGATGAGTTAGAAGAACTCTGTGACCTCTCTGTAAGGGGTCTAGAAGAACTTATAGACTACCAAAACTATCCTGTTGCTGCTGCTGAACGTAGTACTAAAAACAGACGGTCTCTAGGCATAGGATTCATAGGATTAGCACATTACCTAGCAAAGAATGGTGTCAAATATAATGATCAAGAAGCATATGATTTAGTCCATCAGTTGACAGAAGCATTCCAATACTTCTTACTTAAGTCATCTAATGAACTTGCTAAAGAGAAAGGTTCTTGTGATGGTTTCGAACGTACCAAATATTACGATGGTATATTACCAATTGATACATATAAGCAGGAGGTAGATGAGATTACTGAACCATCTTACAAATATGATTGGAATAGTTTACGGACATCTATCACAACCCACGGTCTTAGGCACTCAACACTGTCCGCACAAATGCCTTCGGAGAGCAGTTCCATTGTGTCAAACGCAACAAATGGAATCGAACCTCCTAGAGACTACTTGTCCGTTAAAAAATCAAAGAAAGGACCCCTTAAGCAAATTGTTCCTGGGTTTCCCCACTTAAAGAGTAAGTACACATTGCTATGGGATATGGAATCCAATGAGGGTTACATAAAGATCGTAGCAGTAATGCAGAAGTTCTTTGATCAAGCGATCAGTGGTAACTGGTCGTATAATCCAGAGAACTATCCTGATAACGAAGTCCCTATGCAAGTAATGGCTATGGACTGGTTAACCACATATAGATATGGATGGAAGACTTCTTATTATCAAAACACATATGATGCTAAGAAGGACGTTGATGAACCTGCACATCCAATAGGATGGAAGGATAACATTTCAGAAGGAGAGCAATCTCTTGATGAACTAATTAATGAACTCGCTACTGTGGAGGATGACTGTGAGTCCTGCAAAATCTGATGTCCAAGGTGTGACTGTATTCAATCGTGACATTCACGACAATACTAAACAACCAATGTTTTTTGGTAAACCTTTGGGTGTACAGAGGTACGATGAGTACAAGTACCCTGTATTTGATAAGTTAACAACACAAATGTTAGGTTATTTCTGGAGACCTGAAGAGGTTTCATTACAGAAAGACAGAGCAGACTATACTCAATTAACTTCAGCACAAAAACATATATTTACAAGCAATTTAAAGTACCAGATACTACTTGACTCAGTACAAGGACGTGCACCTGGTATGGCATTCTTACCTTACGTAGCACTACCTGAACTGGAAGGTGCTATGAATGTATGGCAGTTTATGGAGACTATCCATAGCAGATCATACACTTATATTATTAAGAACGTATACCCAGATCCAACAGAGGTCTTCGATACTATTCTTGAAGATGAAAGGATTATGTCACGTGCAGAGTCAGTCACTAGAGCATATGATGAGTTCATTCGACTTGCAAGTGAGTGGGGTCAGAGTAATAACTGGAGAGATGATTGGCGAGATCATATCAATTCACAATGGTCTATGAAAGATCTAAAACGTGCATTGTATCGTGCAATTATGAATGTTAATATCCTTGAGGGTATTAGATTCTACGTATCATTTGCTTGTAGCTTTGCCTTCGGTGAACTAAAGTTTATGGAAGGAAGTGCAAAGATCATTAGTTTAATTTCACGAGATGAGTCACAGCATCTTGTACTCACACAACAGATCCTAAAGTATTGGGATCAAGGTGATGATCCTGTGATGAATGAGATTATTGCAGAGGAAAAGGATAACGTAATCAATATGTTTAAGAACGCAGTCGAAGAGGAGAAGGAGTGGGCAGAGTATCTCTTTAAAGATGGTACTATGATTGGTCTTAATGCTAGACTGCTAGAGAAATATGTTGAGTGGATTGCTAACAAACGTATGAAAGCAGTAGGTATCGCACCTATCTACGATATACCTGCACGTAACAATCCATTACCTTGGACAGAGCATTGGTTGAACTCTAAAGGTCAACAGAATGCACCACAGGAAACAGAGATTGAATCTTATGTTGTCGGTGGCATCAAACAAGACGTTAAGAAGGACACCTTCTCAGGATTTAAGTTATGATTTTTTGGATTGGATTCTTCGTTATGTTTTTTAACGAAGGTTTTGTTATGATGAGACACGTGTCACCTTGGTTTGCAAGACGTAGACAAGGTTTCATTGATAAATTTGGTGAGAATATATGGTATAGGTTCCACGGTACATTAGATTATGTTTGGATGGGACTAGTCACACTAGGATTAATAGTTAATTCTCATAGAGTACTACACATAATGGTGTTACTAACATTCTGGACTTTATCTTGGTTGATCTTTTACCTACCTAGATGGATAAAGAGATGATGTACTTAGGTGCTTATGACAATATGTACTTAGGTGAGGTTCCTAAGTCTATTAGTGAACCAGTCAAGGCAAGGTTACTACACAACCCTTATTGGCCTTGGTTTTTGCAAACAGAAACCACGTCATACGATAAGGAGTTTAGTACCTCTATACCTGATGAATTATCAAGTGAGAACCCACAGTTTATGCACACTGTACTCAATACATTAGGTGAGATAGTATCACCCGATGGATATGAGAAAGTATGTGAACCAGTATGGAAGTGGATAGTATCCAACACAAAGATGCCTGAGTTCTCAGACTTCAGAAGAATAAAAATTAATCTTGCACCTAAAAGAGAATCTAATACCCTCTACCATACTCCTCACGTTGACTTTGATCAACCACACTGGACTATCATTTACTATGTGAATGACTCTGATGGTCCAACATTCTTCTTCAAACAAAGGTACGATGGTACCAAACAAAAATTACAAATAGAACAGAAAGTTGAACCTAGACAGGGTAGGTTCGTTTTGTTTGATGGATTGCAGTATCACACAAGTAGCAATCCGCAATACAATGATATGAGATGCGTAATCAATTTCAATTACACCTCAAGTTCCTCCGACAACTTAAACAAGAGCTTAGACGTGAACCCAGAGAACCATTGACCCCAGACTTTTATAAGAAGATGCATAAGTTAAAACCAAAAGGTTCAAGACGATACAAAAAGTAGTTTTAGCTACAAAAGTTGCTAAATAGTTGTGCATATGCTAACATATGCATACGTTCGCCCTTCGGGGTGCAAGTAGGTCACGGAACGGAGCGTTCATCCTGATGATTCCTATTCTATTAGCCACTTCTATATCTTGTTCTGATGCTAATGTTCTTATCGATAAGATAAAAACATTTAATGTTGAGGAAGAAGTACGTGCTGAAATGATTCAGGTCGTAAAGGAAGAGGTAGACTGGTGTAATTGGGACGCAAATGTCTGAAGGAACGGGGCTAAAAATCCTACTACTTTGGAGTAAAACAATGGCAAAAGTCATCTACCGTGGTGTCGAATACGACACTGAAGAGTACAACGCTAAAGTTCTCTCAGAGAATGCACAGCGTAACAGACACGATCTTATGTATCGTGGACTGAAGGTTCAAAAAGCAATCGCTTAACCTGTACCACCGACTTAGAACTGTCTATGTCAGTAATTAAAGAGATCCCTTGATGGATCTCTTTTTTTGTGGTAATATATAATCTAAAGATATAATCACCTATGAAACTATTCCTAGACTGTTCAGATCCTGATCTTATAGGTCACGCACTAGAGACTGGTCTTGTAGATGGTGTTACCACTAACCCATCTCTGATGAAGAAGTTGGGACAAGATCCAGAAGAAGTTATTAAACGTATTGCAGATATGTTCCCTTGGGATTCATCTATATCTGCTGAGGTTGTTGGTCAGAATGCTGATGAGATGCTAGAGATGGCATCCAAATACATTAGGATCGCACCTAACATTACAGTTAAACTACCTTGCTCACGTGAGGGATTGATTGCCTGTGGTGATCTAACTGCAGATGACATTTCAACCAATGTTACTCTAGTATTTTCTCCTGCACAGGCAATACTTGCTGCTAAGGCAGGTGCTAGTTACATCTCACCCTTCATAGGAAGGGTTGCTGATCAGTATTGGGATGGACTATCTCTTATAAAAGATATTCGTAAAATTTATGATCGTAATGATGTTACAACTCAAATCCTTGCTGCAAGTATTAGGAACCCCATTGATGTACCCAATGCCTTTGGAGTGGGTGCTGACGTATGCACTTTACCGTACGACATATTCAACAAACTATTTGACCATTGTTTAACTACAGCAGGTCTAGATCAGTTTGATAAAGATTGGGCACAACTAATGGAAGAATTACTACCCGAAGATGAGTAAACTTAAAGATTTAATAAGAGAGTATGCGTATAAGAAGGGGGAATATATTCTCTCTTCTGGTATGACTAGTTCACATTATGTTAATTGCAAACCATTGATACTTACATCTGTAGGATTGAATCTGGTATGTGATGAGATGATGTCACACATTAATACCAATTGTGTAGCAGGTCTTACTCTAGGTGCTGACCCATTAGTTTCAGGTCTAGTAGTAAAAGGATTAAGTGGACTGATTATTAGGAAGGAACCTAAAGGACACGGTACTGCATCACAAGTAGAAGGACCATTACCTCCAATAGGAACAACTATAACTGTTGTAGAGGATGTCACCACTACAGGTGAGTCTTCTTTAAAGGCAGTCAAGGTTCTCTGGAACTTAGGTTATCACGTTAATCGAGTTGTTACAATAGTTGACAGAGAGGACATAGCTAAGGATAGATTCTTGCAAGAGGGTATAGAATTGAGAAGTCTATTAACTTTGTCAGAACTATGAAGAGTGACACCCTATTGAGATTGTATATAGCAGTCAAGCAGAAAAAGAAACCCAAGTACACACCCCCTCGTAAGTCACACAACGTGGCTTTATACGGATGAAATGGCAAGTAAAATTCTTGCACGAAGGACAAGAGTATGGTATGGTAGTAGAAACTTCCTTCAAGCATCAAGCTAATGAATTAGCAAAGACAATGGTAAGGAAGATCGATGGTATTGACATCGAACCTATTGGAGAACCTACATTATGGACAGAGAAAGAGTAAAGGAAATTATTAGGCAACTGAAAACCATCACCTTCGAACTTGAATCAGAGGTCTGGTCTGACGTGGATAAATACACACAAGGACCAAACATTATGATCGGTGATGACAACGACGGAGAATACTAATGAAAATCTTAGGATGGAAACCACCGCAAAGACCGCAGTGGGTGAAGGAGATTATGAGAACCCCTGGACCTATAAGGGTTCAACTTTTACTTCTGCTGACATTGACGGCTTCTTCGGTTACGTCTACTGCATTACAAATCTCATCACGGGTCGCAAGTACATCGGAAGAAAGTACTTCATCCAACGTAGAAAGCCTAGAGGTGGGGTCAGGCGTGTTTCGTCTGAGAGTAACTGGAAAAAATACTACGGCAGTTCTCCAGAACTTACAGAAGACGTTAAAGAATTTGGACAACACTCTTTCAGCAGGGAGATCCTATCTCTACATTCCACAAAAGGAAGAGTAAATTTCGAAGAGACAAGACAACTGTTTATAAATAACGTTTTAACAGAGGCAGCTTCCGATGGGAATCCTGCCTTTTATAATAGCAACATCCTAGGTAGGTACTACCGTAAGGATTATTTTAAGGCTTGAAATCGGGATAGGTATAAATACTCTGGTATGCTGACAATAATATAGGTATAATTACCGAACCTTGACAAAGTGTTAGGGAATGCTATATATTATTGTTACGTTTCTTAACAAACGAATGACAACTTCCACCAATTCAGTTGGTAGGTATACTACCACCGAATATGGCAAGCAGAATATATTTGCTGCTGAGCCAGAGATGTCCTACGTAGAAAACTACGAAGGATACTGGGAGAATGCCGAGCAAACTAATGGTCGCCTTGCGATGATTGGATTCTTTGCTTTAGTACATAACTACATCTTATTTGGTGCAGTTATTCCAGGCATCTTCTAAGACTATAGGTCTTTACACCACTAGCATTTGCTAGTCACTTTTAACCCTCAAATCTAAAAAGGAGCAAAACAATGACACCAGAAGCAGAAAAGTTTAACGGTTGGGCAGCAATGATTGGATTCGTTGCAGCATTCGGAGCATACGCAACCACAGGTCAAATCATCCCAGGCATATTCTAAATGGGTGATCTAGCAGTCAACGAAATATCACCCTTCGTTGCTGTCCTCTGGGTTTTATATCCAATGGCAGCACTTGTATTCATTGAGTTGTTACTCCGAGCATTGGGTAATGATGATGACGATGATACATCTGGAGGTAAGGGTGTGCGTGTTACTCAGATGCAACCTGTAACAGTACCATCAGGAGCTTAAAAATGTATCAAGGACTATTTTTGTTAACTGTAATTGCCTATGTTTGGATCCCAAGCATCAGTCAGTTCGCTTACCAATGACATTCAACAGAATAATAATGAGTCCCTATAGGGATCTTATTGAATTTGGTTTTCTAGTTTCAATTGGAATCACTGCTGGTTCTATAGGTCTAGTATAATCAGATACAAAAACCTTCTCTTAACGAGGAGGTTTTTTAATGTTATAATAAATAGCAATGAATTGTTTTAATAATCAATGGCCACTGTAACTTTTAAAGCAACAGATGGTTCGACAGAATCATTTGAGTGTGCTACAGACCAGTACATACTTGATGCTGCTGAAGAAGCAGGTATCGATCACCCTTATTCCTGTAGAGCAGGTGCTTGTAGTACTTGTGCAGGTAAGGTGTTAGAAGGCACAGTTAATCAGGAAGATCAATCCTTCTTAGATGAGGAACAGATGGAAGCAGGTTTCGTACTAACGTGCGTAGCATATCCTCTATCTGATGTCACTATTCTTACTGAACAGGAGGAGCATCTTTACTAATGGATGAACATCACGTAAACGATCTATGGGAAGATATGGATCGTCTCAATTCTCTTTATGAAGAATTAATGTGGGAACACGATGACGAGTTGCAATTTACTATCGAAGGTAATAAGATAGTAATAACAAACAAATCTCTAGAAGAATGAAACGAACTTACAGTTTACAACTTGAAGAGAAACCAGATCACTGGATCACTTTAAGGAAGTATTGTGGACTGTCTGAAACTAAAGCAAACTTCTATATAAATCTTTGCAACTTCGGTAAAGACTACGTTCCCTATTACAAAAATGTGAGGATGATTAATGACTTATAAAATCACAGATGAAATTCTTGACCTACGTAAACGATGTTTACAGGACTGTGTTGATCGCAAAGGGATGCTAGACTATAATGACTATGCCTTTTGTGATTGGGTCATAGATTCAGGAGAATATAAACAACTCAGAGAGGATGAGATCTGTTTCAGGTCTGACCTCGCAAGTTTATACATTAAATGGTATTACAATGCCAGACCAAAATCGCAAACAAACACGGAAAGCAGCGAAGAAAATCATCCGCTTGGCAAAAGAACATCCTGATTGGTATACCAAACAAGATGTTTACTATGCAAAGATGATTAAGAAACAAACTAAAAAATACAAACCTAAAGATGATTGAGTGGTTATTCCTAGCATTTATGTTCACCCTGTTCATTCTCGCATTGAGATTGATGTCACAGGGATGGGATGCTGCACAGCAATTAGGTAGTGGAAAGTTTGTACAGTCAACGACTCAGGTAACACGACCACCTCATCCAGAAATGAAGGATGTACAACCAGGTGATGAGTTAATGGTCGTACAATTTACTCCCGACGAGGAGTTCAAAAGAAAAGTACTGACATCGGATTCTAATTTACAACAGTCCCTTAAGGAACGTATCAATGATCTCAATGATCCGTGGTATGATGACGAGGATGATGACGATGACGGTGACGTTCCAGCACTAATTAAACGCTAATGATTTTTTTATCTTGCCCACCAGTGTATCACTTACCTGGTACTTGGACTAAGTGTAAAACACCTATAGTCAATCACTTAAATTTGACACCTGATCAAGGGTTCATACTATTTTTAGTATTATTTACTCTCACCTTAGTGGGTGTTGGTATATACAGTACCTTTGGTCCTGGTAAAAAGAAACTTAAGGATCCTATTGATGAGCACGCTAAGATGCACGAGTTAGGTATAGCACATCGTCACGACTAAATAAAATTAGTTTCACTTCTTACTATGACAAACTCACAGCCTGATCCTGTAACAGGTCAGAACATTAATATAGATATTGGTAACGCTGCTGACACTTTCACAGTGGATACTAGTAATCTAGATTTAGGTGTTGATCCTGCGTATCAAACTGATCCATTGGCATACGTGCCACCAGTTGATCCACGTCTCAACGAAATCCATCAGCACTTACACGAGATCAATCAGAAAGTTGATCATATATTAGAGCATTTACATCAACCTCTTACTGGTACAGTAACGATTGATTGTCCACCTAAGACCACTGCAGGTCTAGAAGAGTAATGCCCTTACCAGAGATTCCTTATGATGAATGGTTTGATAACAGAATAAACCCATTAGACCTTATGCCAATAGCAACAGACGAACCATTAGACACATCACCATCAGAGATTCAACCACCTGGTGTTGATCAGGAACCTGAAGAAACAATACACGAGAAGATGTATAGGATTGCTACTGATAAGTACAATCCTTTCTCTGTAGGAGGAACAGAACAGTTGGGTGGCGGTTCAGAAACCGTCCACAAGACTTGACAAAGTGCTTAACATTTTGTTACTATAAATATATCGGGTGAGGGTTTCCTCATCTTTTTCATCTTACCCCTAACCAAGACCACGGGGATTCCCGAAAGGGATTAGTCTTTTCATATCTGTTCACTTTAAACGTTCTCTTAATTCAGATGACAACTCTTTCAAGAAAGGAGCAAGGTCTACTGTCAGGATGGAGCGAGTTCTGTGAGTGGGTTACAAGTACAAACAACCGCATATATGTTGGTTGGTTTGGAGTTCTTATGATTCCTTGCTTGTTAGCTGCTGCTACTTGCTTTATCGTGGCATTTATTGCTGCTCCTCCCGTAGATATCGACGGGATCCGTGAACCAGTTGCTGGTTCATTTATGTATGGTAACAACATCATCTCTGGTGCTGTCGTTCCATCCTCTAACGCTATCGGACTACACTTCTACCCTATATGGGAAGCTGCCACAATAGATGAGTGGTTGTATAACGGAGGTCCATATCAGTTAGTAATCTTCCACTTCC
>TARA_B100000686_G_scaffold355283_1_pt1 | contig 29676 bp, 28 predicted proteins | sample TARA_B100000686 | Tara Oceans TARA_B100000686 (sample SAMEA2622733) | marine metagenome | biome: marine biome (ENVO:00000447); feature: marine epipelagic mixed layer (ENVO:xxxxxxxxx); material: "saline water (ENVO:00002010), including plankton (ENVO:xxxxxxxx)" | depth 150 m | reverse complement strand
TGTTGCGTAAGTGTTTGTCGTCGTTGTGGAAATGCATTCTACAGGATTTTGTTAATGTGTCAATACATTTTGTAAATTTATTTTTAAATGACCAGCTTCGCTGATCATTTAAATATGAACATACCTATACAGCAACTAATAAAGCATGCGCTTTTTTACCACGCTGAAGCACAAGATAACGACCATGCAATAGGTCTGACTCTTGGATAACATAATCAGCTTCACCCGCAAAGGCTTCGGAGTTCATACGCACAGCTTTATTACCTATAAATTCACGAGCAGCTCTTTTAGACTGTGCTAAGCCTGATTCAATTAAAGCATCAACAAGAGCTGTTTCTGACTTAAGATCAAAACGTGGCAAACCATCAAGGCCAAGCTGATCAAGCTCACCTTCATTAAGGTCTTTTACATCACCGCCAAATAGAGCTGTAGCAATTCGCTCTGCAGCATCAAGACCTTCCTGCCCGTGCACCGTACGCGTAATCTCTTGCGCAAGAATCTTTTGTGCTTCTGGTTTTCGACCAGAGTTTTTATCCGCTTCTTCAATCTCAGCAATACGCTCTATTGATAAGAATGTGAACTGTGTCAAGAAACGATAAACATCAGCATCAGCAACATTAATCCAGAACTGGTAGAAGGAATAAGGTGATGTTTTCTTAGGGTCAAGCCATACAGCGCCAGACTCAGTTTTACCAAACTTAGTCCCGTCAGACTTCACAATTAAAGGTAAAGTAACACCATAAACTTGAGCGCTCGACTTACGACGAGTGAAATCAATACCAGCAACGATATTCCCCCATTGATCACTTCCACCAATCTGCACTGTACACTCATGCTGTTCATACAAATGGTTGAAATCCAACCCCTGCAGTAATGGGTAGCTAAATTCAGTAAATGATAAACCTGCACCATCACGGCCAAGACGTTGTTTAACTGACTCACGTGCAATCATTGTATTCACGGAAAAATGCTTACCAATCTCACGAAGGAAGTCAATTGTTGAAATCTGAGAGATCCAATCGTAGTTGTTAACAACTTTTGCTGCGTTATCACAACCCTCAAAATCAACATACTTTTGTACTTGACCTAGGAGGCATTTAACGTTGTGCTGAACTTGCTCATCAGTTAAAAGATTGCGCTCTTGGCTTTTAAAGCTTGGATCGCCGATCATGCCAGTCGCACCACCAATGAGTACGATTGGAGTATGGCCAGCTTCCTGCCAGCGCTTTAAGTTCACCAGCTGCAGTAAATGGCCTACGTGCAAACTGTCACCAGTTGGATCAAAACCACAATAAATCACACGAGGCTCTTGAAGATGCTCATCAAGCGCTTCTTCTGCAGTTCTTTGGAATACAAGCTGGCGCTGCTCCAACGTCTTCAAAAATGGTGTAGATTGATCAGCCTGCGTCTGACTCATGATATTAGCTCCTGGCTCTTTAATAATGTAAAACTCAAAAGAAACGACAAAACTACCACAAAACCCTTCCAGCTCAAACAGCTAAACACTCTTGCAGCCGTGAAAAACTTGCAGATCAGCCATTTCAGTCAATACTTAGCAACTATATACGTGTGTTTTTCAAAACAATCAGAGTATTACCCCATAAATGGAGTTTCAAGGATACATTCAATAGACCACGGGTATTTCAGCCTCTAAAATTAATACTAGAGATCCAAGACCAACACATCACAATGAAGCAATTCCAACACCCACTGAAAAATCATTTGTAGATATAAGTTATTCAAATGCATATGCTGATTGTCAAACCACATAAAAAAACACTACAATTCCGAACAACTAAGGACAACTTGAATAGGCATCAAAGGGAGGTTTCGCCGATATGGGCAACACGAGGGCTGTAACTTACCGCCGAGGGGCCGTTGAAAGAACAACGGAAGCGCTTGAACTATTCATGCAAAAACACCCAAATTATTTATTATGGTTCGCCATAGGCTTTGTCGCGCTTGCGCTTTTATACATTATTACCGGCTCTTCTGGTGATGATGCCGAGCAGCCACAAGCACCAACGGTCGCATCAGCCATGGCTCTTGCAAACAATGAAGATGCTATTGCAGTGATGGTTCCTGAAAAAGAATCACCTCTTTCTCGAGACCCTTCATTTAGCCAAGAAATAGCTCAACAAAAAATTCATGTGACGGTTCAATCTGGTGACAGCTTAGGCAAGATTCTTGGCAATCAAGGCTTTACTGCACAAGAGATTCATGACATTGCGGCAGGTATTAAGAAAGAAGATGGTCACGTTACTATCTTTCCTGGAGAAGTCTTTGAGTTTATTAAAGACCCTGAAACTGGTGTCATTACTGAGTTCAACACAGAAACACCTGCACACAAAACCTTACGTGTAGCACGTGTAGACGAAGGATTTACCTACGAGCTGACGGACAAGCCGACAGAAACAGAAGAGATGTTTAAAACTGGCACCATCAACAACTCTCTTTTTGCTGATGCTTCTAAAGCAGGCTTAAGTGATCGAACAATCATGGAACTTGCACAGCTTTTTCAATGGGAAATTGACTTTGCATTAGACATTCGCCAAGGTGATAGCTTTAAAGTTATCTACGATGATATCTACATGGATAATAAACGCCTAAGAGCTGGACCTATCCTTGCAGCAGAATTCGTTAATGGTAGCCGCACTCTCCGTGGTTATCGATATGAACATGAAGATGGCACTGTTGGTTATTACACTGAAGATGGCGAAAGTCTGAAAAAAGCTTTTCTTAAAGCCCCTGTAGACTTTGCTCGCATCAGTTCCAGATTCCAACTTGCTCGTAAGCACCCAGTATTGCATAAAATTCGTGCTCACAAAGGCGTAGACTATGCTGCCGCTCGAGGCACACCAATTAAAGCAACTGGCCGTGGTCGAGTTTCTTTTATGGGCTGGAAAGGTGGCTATGGCCGTACCGTTATCGTCCAACATAATGCTCAGCATTCAACGCTTTATGCACATATGAATAGTTTTGCAAAAGGCCTAAAACAGGGCCAAAGAGTAACGCAAGGCCAAGTCATTGGCGCTATCGGTAGCACAGGCTTAGCAACTGGCCCTCACCTTCACTACGAGTTCCGCTTGAATGGAACGCAAGTAGACCCGTTAAAGGTGAAGTTTCCAAATGCTGAGAGCTTAGCAGGCAGTGATAAGCAAAAGTTCTTAAAGCAAATTGCGGCACACAAGCTTGCACTTGTTTCAGGGGACAGCAGTCAACTTGCAGCAAATGCTTCGCATCATGAGAGTAATCTTCAATAGAATTAACTCTCTTTTGCAAAAGGCCGGTTAATCCGGCTTTTTTTATGCACTCTGATTTTTTCGAGTATGGTACACTTTTCAGCAATCTTAATTTTGCAGGAGCGAACCATGAGCAACTCTATGATACTAGTGACTGGCGGTGCTGGATTTATTGGCAGCCAGATCGTAAAAGGCCTTAACGAACAAGGTCGCGACAACGTTATCATTGTGGATGACCTGACTGATGGTCATAAATTTATCAACCTGCAAACGCTTAAATACGCAGATTATTTTGATAAAGATGAGTTCTTAACATTAATTCAAAATAATGGCCTGCCCTATACAATTGAAGCCATATTCCATGAAGGTGCTTGTTCAGCAACAACTGAGTGGAATGGTAAATACATGATGGAAGTGAATTTCACTTACTCAAAACACATGTATAAGCTTGCACAAGATCAAAACTGCCCTCTCATTTATGCATCAAGTGCTGCTACCTACGGCAACTCAACAGAGTTTACTGAAGTGCCTGCCAACGAAAAACCTATTAATGTGTACGGCTATTCAAAGCTTTTATTTGATCAGTACGTTCGTCGTCAAGCAGCACAATTTGATACAAGCCATCTCCCACCACAAGTTGTTGGCTTACGTTACTTCAATGTATATGGTCCTGGTGAAACACATAAAGGCTCTATGGCTTCAGTTGCTTACCACTTCAACAATCAAATTAAAGAAAATGATGAGTGCCGCCTCTTTGAAGGCACTGATGGCTACGAAAACGGCGAACAACTTCGTGACTTTGTTTACGTTGGTGATATCGTCAAACTTAATCTATGGCTACTGGATCACCCTGAAGTCTCTGGCATATTCAACGCAGGCACAGGCAAATGCCAAAGCTTCAATGATGTTGCGGACGCTGTTATTGCATTCCATGGCAAGGGTAAAAAACAATACATTCCTTTCCCTGCTCATTTAAAAAATGCATACCAGAGTTTTACAGAAGCAGATCTAATCAGCTTACGTGAAGCTGGTTATGGAGAAGAGTTTGTTGATGTTGCAACAGGTGTTCGTCTCTATCTTGAAACACTTTAAAACTGATAAACCAACCAATACATATCCTTCAAAATGACGGAAAAATGACTTGAAATTTTCAATTTTTGAGACAAAATTCACATAGCACAGGTCATCATCTAGTGATAAACTGTGCTTCTTAGATTGAAGACAACAACCGATATAGCAGAGAGGAATCCTATGGCTCGCGGTATTAATAAAGTAATTCTTGTCGGTAACCTTGGTAAAGATCCAGAAACTCGTTACTTCCCAGATGGTGGTGCTATCACTAACATCACAATTGCAACGTCTGAGTCCTGGAAAGATAAAAACACAGGCGAGCAGCAAGAAAGAACTGAATGGCACAAAGTCACTTTCCGTGGTCGTCTAGCAGAAATCGCTGGCGAATACCTACGTAAAGGCAGTAAGGTTTATGTTGAAGGTAAACTGCAAACTCGTAAGTGGCAGGATCAGAACGGTCAAGATCGTTACACAACTGAAATCCAAGCAAACGAACTGCAAATGCTAGACAGCCGTAACGGTGGTGGTGACGACTACAATCAAGCGCCACGTCAAAGTGCTCCACGTCAGCAGAACAACTACCAGCAAAACAATAACAGTGGCTACCAACAACAAGGTAACTACCAACAGCAGCAACAGCAACCTGCTCAGCAGCAAAACTATGCGCCGCAAACTGCTGACCTATCTGCCGGTTTTGATGATGATATCCCGTTCTGAATGATATAAAGAATAAAGTGTAAAGATTCTCTTTCACTCAAAGCAGAATCTACTCTATTTTTATAGACCAGAAACAACAAAAAACCTCTTTAATTTCTGTAAAGATTAAAGAGGTTTTTTTATGCACAATTTTTATGTAAATATAAAGATTCTTATAAATCTATATTGTAAAGATAGAAACTTATAGTTAACATTCCTTTCACGACAAAGGAATATCAATGAAAGTTAGAGTCATTACCCACCCTTCGGGAGAACAAATCCCAATCATCCTTGACCTTGAGGATATGCCTATAGCGCTTCCGTGCGAATTTATTATTTCAAGAAGGTATCTGAGCACAAACACACTCGTTAGAAATGCCCGTGAACTCTCAGTGCTATACCAATGGCTAACAACTCATAAGATCGAGCTTACAAGCAAGCTACTTGCTCCAAAATCATTAACAGAAGCAGACATCAAGGGAAGTCTTATCGAAGCTCTAAGATTGGATCAGACAAACAGCAAAACCTCAGCTGTATCACCAAATACATATAATCAAAGATTAACAACAGTCCGACAATTTCTCTGTTGGCACTTGGACGTATTAATAAGCCAACAACCGTATACATCTAAGCAGTACGAATATTTACGAGAAAGGAAATCTTATATTTTACGGCTTCTAGATAATGCATTTATTGCATCCCCACCCCAAAATAAAAGCATTCAAAAAGGTCTAAATGATAATGAAGCTCAAAAGCTCATTACAATACTTGAACCAAATTCAGAGCATAACTTTGGTAGAGATAAAGCTGTACAGTTCCGAAACTATATATCAGTTGCAATCATGCTCTATTGTGGATTACGACCAGGCGAACTGTTGAGCTTAAAAGTTGAAGATATAGAACTTGGCGCAATATCAAGTATAAAGGTTGAAAGAAGACCTCCTGATCTGAAAGATACACGTAAACCAAGACCAAGAATCAAACGCAATGGTAGAGTTATACCCATTGATAATAGGCAATTATGCAATGCTCTTGATGAGTACATTATGGTGTGGCGAGAACAACTCGAAGAAAAGTCAGATAAAGAAACTGATTATTTGATTCTCAGCGATGAAGGGATACCTCTCTCCCAAGCTTCAATAACGCAGTTTTTCCAGATCTTAAGATCAAGGTTTGCATCGCAACTACCTGAAAACCTGACCGCAAAATCATTACGACACACTTTTTCATCACGATTAGAAAGAACTCTTCGTCAGGCTGGAATGGATGAACAGCGCAGACGTGAAGCACTGGCGTTCTTACGAGGGGACAGCAGTCTTAATTCACAGGATGCCTATATTGCTCAAGAAATTGAAGAAGAAGCAGTCAAATCACTCAAGAAATACCAACAAAAACTATTAGCAGGACATAATGCTTAAAGAACGACAAACAGCTATTGAGTTTGCCCCTCACAAAAAAGAGTTTGCTCAAAAGACTTTAATTACTCGTGAAGGTAAATCAGTCGATATTTCCAGTGATACCTGGCAGCTGCCATATGCTACAAGAAGCAATTCTACTCTTCGATTCGAAAGAATATCGAATCAACAAATCAAAGAAACGTTGAAAGCCCATGTAGCAGAGAGAATAAGCCGTGTGTCGACACACTCTGGATACACTGTCTATCACGATGCTTGGCGAGAAGTACTCCAACACTGGAATACAAATTACACCGAAGATACCGAAACCCAACTCATAGGACTTTTTGAATCTGCAGTTAATAAAGCCAGAGCAAAACATACTTTATGGAGTATGTATCGTCCTATTCAATGGTATATTTGGGCTGCAGAAAACTTCCCTGAAAATGGATTTTCACCAGTTTATGCACTTGAGTTAGAGGCAATACAAATTCCAGGCAACCCTAAAGGTGAAGCCGTGCGTATGGAAGATCCATCAAGCGGCCCACTCCATAAATCACTAGAATTACCCTTACTCATATCAGCATTACGGCAAGATAGAAGTCAAGAGTTAAAGCATTTGCAAGAAAAAGTGATTTTGGCCCTTTCAATTGCGTTTGGACGTAATCCCGCTAATCTCACGTTCCTTCGTGAGTCAGACATGACAAAACTACAGCCAGATTCTGATGACCCATGCTATGTAATAAAAATGCCCCGAATAAAAAAACGCCAATTAAACCCAAGAGATGATTATTTAGAGGAATACATTGACCCAACCTATGGTGCATTGATAGATGAACTACTCAAAGCAAATAAAGAACTCAACATTGCCTTTGAACATAATACTTTTACAAAACCAGATGAACGCCCCTTGCTTATTAATACTGCCGGCAATCAGGCTGCAATACGCTCAAAAGATATAGCCAATGTTTTTAATATGGCTAGCAGTGATATTTCCAAGCTTATACATTCTTTTGTAAAACGGCATAATATCATCTCACCAATTACTGGTGAGCTCATGCATGTTACCCCCCGTAGACTACGTTATACCCTCGCTACTGGACTTGCGGCAGAAGGAATCAGCAAACGAGAACTGGCCAGAATTCTTGATCATACAGACACCCAGCATGTAAATGTCTACTTTGAAGTTGCTGGAAATATTGTGGAACAACTTGATAAAGCAACAGCCAAAGGCTTTTCAAAATATTTGAACTTCTTTAAAGGCAAGCTTATAGACTCAGACCGAGAAGCTGTAAATGGCGAAAGAGATGACAAACAACTTATTTTCGTTGATGAACACAACCCGCAAGATCAATCAGACATTGGAATTTGCGGTGAAGCCAGGGTATGCCATTTAGATCCGCCCTACTCTTGTTATTTATGCCCCAAGTTCCAGCCTTACCGCCACGCTGATCATGAACACGTATTAGACTGCTTACTTGCAAGCCGTGAGGAACGTTTAAACAAATACGAAAATGCGCGTTTAGGAATCCAGCTCGATGAAGTCATAACTGCAGTAGCGCAGGTTACTGAACTCTGCAAAGAGGACAATTCTCATGAATGATGGACGCTCAACACGAAAAGCAAAAGTGCTGCCATTCATTAGCAGGATTGAAAGAGACCGATCAGCAAATTTGCAGTCGCTTGTCGAAAAAGCCAAACTCATGAAACTTGAAGGATTCGACTCGATCAACTGGGAAGAATCAAGCTGGTCAATAACTGGTGGTAGGTTAATAAAGTTAACTGGCAAAAATACAAATGCAAGTAAGTTTAACTTTCTCTATTCGCCACAGCTTGGAGAGCAACCTCTTCCACCAAACTGGGATCATGCTGCAAAAGCGCTCTTTGTTCTACGATTTCATCGTAAGCACCAAGCTGCGCCGAACCAACGTAATTTTATCACTTCAGTTGGCTATGTGGCATTTGTTGCAACTGAACTAGGCCTTGATCTATTTAGACTTACCCCTGAAGCTTTAGATAAAGCTTGCCGCCTTGCAAGTCAGCATTATAGTGAAGGCGTTGCCTATAACATACATAAACATATTGCGGAATTTGCTGCTCACTGTGATGCTAACGGATTATGCAAAGTTTTACTGCAATACAAATATGCCAAAATGAAAAGGCCAACCAGCACTGGTGGTATCAATCACACAAGACTAGATGATCCAAGTGTATTAGAAACAAAATCAGATAAACTCATAACTCCAGCTGTTTTCAAGGTAATAGGAGAGCTCTATCAAACAGTTCCAAAAGATCATAAATACCGTTTCTATATTCTAATACTCAGTCTGTTGTGCTGTACAGGTCGAAGGTTCAGTGAAATCTCGCTTATACCAAATCAAAAGCTTTCATTTGATACTGAAGGCAAGGCCTTTCTCACCTACTTCCCTCGGAAAGCGAGCAAGGGTGATACATTTACTCCCAAACGTAAGCTCTATTTGCCTTCTGACACAATTACAATAGTTCAAGACATACTTAATGAGCTTGTACACCTTACGCAGTCAGCACGTGAAACAGCCGCTGAAATGCAACGCAATAGCGGTGCTGACCTGCGTTTTTTAAACATATTCAAGGCCTCGAACGCATTTACAGAAAAGATCTACAAAATGTAGGCATAAATCCAAATATTCTTAACCCCAATGCATTCTTAGGTAAACAAGGATTCTGCTGGCTTGATTCAAACTATACGAAGCCAAAGTACTTTACTTCTTTTAAAGGTGTTGCCCTGTACTGTCAGCGAAATTTTTCTGAGCACCTCCTTGAGCCAATTCATATAGATCAAAAGGGGCAAAGATATTTTCTGCAAGATCTCTTATTTGTAAGACATTTAGGCCTATCAAGCGGTGCCTATGCTTGCTGGCTCGCTACAAGCTGTACACACTCTATGTTTACTACTTTTATGCGTTATTTCCCTGCCCTAGCGCAAGAATATGCTTCAGCAAGCATCAACGTTGATTTCACTAGCCATCACTTTCGCCATACACTTAATACACTACTCGACGAAGGTGGCTTAAGCGATCTACTGCAAACAGAATGGTTTGGACGAACCAGCCCGCAAGATACTAAAGCCTACCAACATACTTCACGAGAAAAACGTGCATTGATGCTTCGTGAAGATATTAAAAAAGGACTTCTTGGCGGGCAACTGGCAGAGCAAATTAAATTTGTACCTATAGAAATTCAAGATGCGATTCTAAAAGCCAGAGTACAAGCTGTACATGATGTAGGCACAGGCATTTGTGTGCATAACTTTTCTCAAACACCATGCGAACGCCATTTGCAATGCTCAGCTGATTGTAAGGATTATGTTTGGGCTAAAGATGACAAAGGCAGACTTGATGAACAAAAACGGCAACTGGCTTTAACAGCCCTAGCGCGTGAAACAGCAGAAGCACAAAATAAAACCCAAAAACCAAAAAAAAGTGCGGACTGGCTTGCGCATAATGATAAAAAATTAACCACCCTTTCAAAACAATTACAAGATAACGGTGTGCAGCATTTTAATCCTAAAGAATATTTACGTGAGGTAGAACATGGCTAAAAGATTCAGACGCATGACAGAAAGCGATATAAATCTTATAATTAAAGATCTTAATCGTTGGGCGATGGGTGATCTCGGCTCGAAACTCACGTGGGGCTTACTGGAAGAAAGGTTTGGTTTTAGCCGGCAATCACTGCAAGCCAAGCCTGAAATCAAAGCAGCTTATGATACTGCGAAACTTGCCCTATCTGGCGGTATAGTGAAAACTAAAGAACAAGCCACCCAAGAAAATACCGAACTACTTGTAGAAATAGCTCGCTTGAAAGCAGAGCTTGAAGCCTATAAGCAGAAGGAACAAAAATGGATGCTAAGATGGCAGCAGATTGCGTTTCATGTGAGGCAGAAAGGGATACAAATGGCTGATATCAGTAAAACTCGACCAGAAAAGACAGCTGTTCCTTCGAATACTGATACCACACAGATCCTTAGGCCACTAGATAAAGAGATACCTCGATCTTTATGAAATAGCAACAGTTTTTAGGACACTTTTTGATGGGATGCTTTGGGTTGAGAAAAAATTAAATTAATCTCAACCATACAGTCACTCTAAAAATGAGGTAAGTGTACGATTAGGTCTGAATTACTACAAAATATGTTAGCAGAGCTAAGTGTTATACAGGAAAAAACCCTACACGCCCTGAAACTCCTTCTGAGCCAACAAATTCGGTATAATTTAAAGCATTTAAAGCTTCTAAATTTGGCTCTTCATTCTCCAAAATAAGTATTTGTCCCAGTTCAGTGCGGTTAGCTAACCAAGTATAAAAACGGTCCTTAACACTTTCATCAAGAAGTTCTTCACCCTCATTATTGGCTCCATGTTTGGGGTCTTTATAAGTCACCACAGGGGAGTCAATAATGGTAAACCCCAGATGAGGATGACCTTCTACTATAGCTCTCTCCATTAATGCAACCATATATGCTGTTAGAAAGATACCTCTCTTACCTTTGCCGTAAGAAATGCGCTTACGCTGATTAATCTCAATGTCAGACAAGCTGTCATCAAAGTAAACAGAATCCACGCCTGGGCCCCCCCAAACATCCAATAGCGCCTTGACTTTTTTGCATAACGCAGTGGAACTTTTTGACATATCTCTTTTAACAGTCTGCTTTTTTCGCCTACTCTTTTCCAACATCTCAGCTAAGCGAACTCTCAGGTTATCTACCCTTGATAAATTGGCTATAGCCATGGACAGCTCTACTTTTTTATCAGAGAGGCGCTCTAAACCGAGCTTTGTACTTGGATTTTTAGGCTCTAGAAGTGCATTTTGCTTTTGCTCGTTATCTTGAGCCTCTTTCTCATTTTGTTTCAGGGCTTCAGATATTTCATCAAGGTCAATGAGAACATCATTTAAAGCTTCCTTCAATCCTTTTCGCAATTCTGAAATTTTTGTATTTTCAGCTTGTGCAGCCAAACGAAGTATAGGTCTTTCCGTATCTTGATCTTGGTGTCGCAACTGATGTTGGATATCTGTAAAGCAAAGAGGGCATGGTCTAGTTTCAAAACTGTCCGCAATTGAAGCAGCTGTCGAAATGGCTTGAAGTCGTTGTTGATCGCTTACATATTTTTTATCAAGCAATAGAAACCGATTCTCTGCCTCTTTTAGTGCAGCTAATTCTTGAGACAGCTGTTTTCCTTCTTTAACAATACCCAAGCGGGCATTTTTAAGCTCTGCAAGTTCTAAGGAATGACTGCTAATATAACGATTGATTACCTCAATCTCAGCTGTCACTTTAAGCAAACTTTCTTGTGCTTCAATAAGCGATAGGTCTTTGGGGATCTCTGCAAGTAAACAGGTGATCTGTTCATTTATGGCCTCAACATGTCCTTTTGCAATATTCCGATCATTTGTGGATGCAGGAAGAATCATTTCAGAATCATCTAAACCGGTTAGGATCATTGCTAGTGCCGACTTATTTCGAGTTTTTAAATTAGTGTCTTTACCTTCAAATGAAATATTATCTAAGGTTTCAATCTCATCAAATATGCTAACACGTCGAAGATCACCTGCTGTCAAATTGCCGATCTTTCCGGACTTAATCAGTATCTTTACCCCTTCAGCTCCGCACCATTTTTGAATCAACTCACTAATGGGCTTTTCAAGTACGATCTCACTTTGAGGAGGAATATCATGAAAGCCAAAATAAACAGCTTCTTCACCATTGAACAGGTCTCTAAACAATGTGTACATTTCACCATTAGAAAGTGAAATTTGGACAGCTGCACGAGTATATCCATCCGAATACCCTACATCTTTAGGTTTATGACCTCCACCAAAGCAGTACCTCAAACACTCAACAATGTAAGATTTTCCGGTATCAGTTGGGCCAAAAACTAGGTGGGATTTCCCATCGAAGGTAAGTTTTGCAGGTAGTTTATCTGGCCCGGTCACCACCAATTCCTGAATACTAATTGTCATTTAGTAGCTCCTGTGTTCATTAATGGAAGGAACTCTGCACCCCATAAGGTACCGCGCGCACCGAATACTTGTTCGAGATTTTTTTCATCCATATCCCCCAGCGCAGAAGCCACCCACTCACAGCGTTTGTATAGTTCTTTCGAATATTCGCCACCAATTAAACCAACTAAAGCTGGACCATTTTCACCAAGCTGGAAACTAATGCCATCATTATCAGCTTTTACGTCAATGAATGAGCGCTGCACCATTAAATATAATCCTGCCTCAATAATATCTCTCCTGCTGGTATATTCCCCCCCCCGCAAAGGCACTGGCGTATGCAAGCTTTCGGGGCCATTTAGATCTGCAGAGTAGATAGCAGCATAATCGAAATAAATTAGACGTTGTAAATCAACACTCCTAGGGTAAAGTGCCATCAACAAATGCACCATTCTAACTCCAAGTTCAAATGGTGTATTAAATACTTCACTCATCTTCATCCACCCATTTTATTCGACCTTGATTCGCAAGATGATGACAGGTTCCTCCAAGGTCACCTGCTTGCAATCTAACACTTAAAGGGTTAGCGGTTACCTGTAATCCGTTTGCGGTATCTAGAACATCTTTCAGTCTCGCTAATCCATTTGCATGAGGATAACTTAAGGAGTTACCTATTCCTACCTCTACTTGATTCTTCAAATCATCAAATGCTCCTGGAAGCTTGTCTCTGCTGAAACGGTTAAGCCCTTCCGCACTGTAAAAAAGCATTCGTTGTGCTTTAAAATGCTTTTGATATTTTTTGGGAATATCGGCCAAAAAAGAAAGATCTATTTGATCTATCTCTTGGTAAACCTCAACAAGTGATTTGATGAATTGATGCTCACTCGTGTCAGGAGTTTCTGGCATAACTGGATCAGGCAGTCGCGCAGGTAAGACGCCAAACATCTCCCAATGCCTCTTTGAACGAGAGTGAATTTCTAACAACTCAGCTGAAGGCATTACTTTGAAAACTTCAAAGGGGAAGTCTTGGATAAAGCTTTCAAATTCTGGTGTAAGCTCTTTTTTAAATGTTACGAAATTACCAGATTTTTGTTTCCATTCTTCAAGTATCCAAGCTTTAAACCTATCGGGGTTTAGCGTGTAATCAAGCAATAATGGGCCTACTTTGAGTGCACATACAAAGTAATTGGAGGGACGAGTGTACTCCTCAGAGAAAATATACCATAAGAATTTTGCAATATCAGGAGCGAATGCGCTTGGAGAAAGCGTTCCTCCGTAGTATTTGCCCTGATATAAGTCCCAAGTAGATTCTTTGGGTAGTTCTTGTAAATAACCGCAAACATCTCTGCCTTTATCACCCGCACCACCAAGTCGATGTACATGAATATATTTTCCCTCGGCTTGTAACTGCCTAGCACATTGTTCAATAAAGCTCTCCCACATCTCAGCATCAAATAAAAGCAATCGCTGTTCGGGGGTTGGCTGCTCAGGACCTGGGTGGTAAAAAGTTGTGCTCATAAGTTTCCATCTATAAGCTAGAAATATTTTCAATAAAGAATTGAGACTAAAACAAAAAATGCTCAATGTGAAGACGAACCAATGTTTTAAAGTCCTAAATTACTTATGCTAGTATATACGTTGCAGTTGCCTTCTACCCAATCCCCCCCTTAAGGTAAGCAATTTAAACCACCATTCAATGGAGAAACAATGGTTAACCAAACCCCAGAACAGCTCGCCAGAGACAAAATCGATGAAATGCTTCGGCAAGCTGGCTGGGCTGTGCAAGATAAAAAGAAAATTAATTTCTCAGCTGCACAAGGTATAGCTGTTCGTGAATATCAAACAGATGTAGGCCCTGCAGACTATGTTCTGTTTGTTGATAGGCAGGCCGTTGGTGTCATCGAAGCAAAGCCTGCTCAATGGGGTGAAAAAATCACAACAGTTGAAACCCAGTCAGGCAATTATGCACACGCAAAGCTAAAGTGGGTTAATAACAGTGCGCCTTTGCGTTTTATCTACGAAAGTACTGGGCTTATTACTCGCTTTACAGATGGTCTTGATCCAAAACCTCGGTCAAGAGAAGTATTTCATTTCCATCGCCCTGAAACACTTTTTGCTTGGATACAAGAGCTAAAGAGTCTTAGAGGAAGGTTGCAGGACTTCCCTCTCTTTAACACCGAAGGGCTACGAGATTGCCAAGTCACAGCTATTTCAAACCTGGAAATATCACTCAAAGAGGATAAGCCAAGGGCATTGGTACAAATGGCAACAGGCTCAGGTAAAACCTTTACTGCGATTACATCAAGCTATCGACTGCTGAAAGAACCAGTCAAAGTGAATCGAATACTCTTTCTCGTAGACACTAAAAATCTGGGTGAACAAGCCGAACAGGAATTTATGAGTTTCAGGCCAAACGATGATAACCGCAAGTTCACTGAGCTTTATAATGTCCAGCGTTTAAAAAGCCAATATATCGCAAAGGATGCACAAGTCTGCATTAGCACAATTCAACGTATGTATTCCATCTTGCGAGACAAGCCATTAGATGAATCACAAGAAGAACTCAACCCTGCCGAGCAATTTACAAAACCAAAAGAGCCAATGCCAGTGGTTTATAACGAAAAAATTCCGCCAGAATTTTTCGATGTGATTATCATTGATGAATGTCATCGCTCAATCTACAACCTTTGGCGACAAGTGCTGGAATATTTTGATGCTTACCTTATAGGCCTTACTGCAACGCCAGATAAACGCACCTATGGCTTTTTTCGCAAAAATGTCGTCAGTGAATATGATCATGAAAAAGCCGTGGCTGACGGTGTGAATGTCGGCAATGAAATATTCGTAATTGAAACTGAGAAATCAAAACATGGCGGCCAGATTACAGCACAACAGCATGTAGAACGACGAGAGCGTACAACCCGTCGCCGACGCTGGGAAATGCAAGATGAAGATGAATCATATACTCATAAACAGCTGGATCGGGATATTGTCAATCCTGACCAGATCCGCACAGTAGTTCGAGCCTTTAAGTCATCACTGCCGGCTATTTTTCCAGGTCGTAAAGAAATACCAAAAACATTGATTTTTGCTAAAACAGACAGCCATGCAGATGATGTGATTCAAATAGTCCGCGAAGAGTTTGGCGAAAGTAACCAGTTTTGCAAAAAAGTCACCTATCGAGTGGCAAAAGATAAATTGAACGCAGAAGGTGAACTGATTGAAAAAGGCGAAGATCCAAAATCTATTCTTGCCCAGTTTCGCAATGACTATTACCCAAGAATAGCAGTGACTGTTGATATGATTGCAACAGGCACAGATGTAAAAGCCCTTGAATGCCTGATGTTTATGCGGGACGTTAAAAGTAAAAGTTATTTTGAACAAATGAAAGGTCGCGGCACACGAACCCTTGATAAGGACAGCCTACAAAAGGTAACCCCTTCAGCCATGAGTGCAAAAACACACTATGTCATTATTGATGCCATTGGTGTCACAAAATCAGTGAAAACCGCCAGCCAACCATTAATTACTAAGCCTGGAGTTTCTTTAAAAGACCTTGCCATGGGAATTATGATGGGCGCCAGTGATACAGATAGCGTCTCATCTCTTGCCGGCCGCCTCGCCAGACTGGATAAACAACTGGATGATAGAGAACGTGCTCAGATTGCTGCCAAAGCGGATGGCACAGCCTTATCAACCATTGTAGGTGCCCTCTTTAATGCGATTGATGGTGATCGTGTTGAAGAAAAAGCCCTCGAGATAACAGGTTTACCAACTGGTTCTGACCCTGGCAGTACTGCTCGTGACCAGGCTCAAAAAGAACTTGTCAGCCAGGTAGCCAACCTATTCAATGGCGAATTTATTGAGCTTATTGATACCATTCGTCGTGATAAAGAACAAACCATCGTGCATGATGACTTGGATACATTGCTAAAAGCGGAATGGAATGGTGATACCACAGAGAATGCTAAAGTGCTCACCCAAGAATTTGCGCAATACCTTGCAGAACATAAAGATGAAATCGATGCGATTAGCATTTATTTCTCAACACCAGCAAGACGTTCAGAATTAAGCTATCAGCAAATCAAAGAACTCCTGGAGAAACTCAAACAGGAACGCCCAAAACTTGCACCGCTCCGCATCTGGCAAGCCTATGCCCATCTGGATCAATACACTGGCGATAATCCAATCAGTGAACTCACAACACTTGTTGCCCTCTTGCGCCGCGTCTGTGAAATTGATACAAGTATTACCCCATTTAATACCACAGTAAGAAGAAACTTTCAGGATTGGATTATGAAGTACCACGCAGGGACCAATGAAAAATTCAATGAACAGCAGATGCAATGGTTGCATGATATTCGAGACCATATCGCCAGCTCCTGTCATTTTGACCGAGATGATCTGGATATGAACCCTTTTGATAAGAAAGGTGGTTTAGGTGGGATGTATCAGGTGTTTGGCGATAAAATGGATTGGGTTATTGAAGAATTGAATCGGGAGTTGGTAGCGTGAATAATATTATATGTAGCAAACTCCCAGATTCATGGGAAAGAGCTAAACTTGGCAAATTCGTATTGCAAGAAAAAGGTAAAAAACCTAAAAATCAGAACCCAACTCGAAATACAACTTTTTCAATTCCATACATAGATATTGCAGCATTTGAACAGAATGAAATTAAATCTTGGACAAATGGCGAAGGCTGTAAAATTTGTAAAGAGTCGGATATTTTGATGGTCTGGGACGGATCTCGGTCTGGACTTATTGGCAAAGGTATAAATGGTGCATTAGGTAGTACCTTAGTGCGCATAAATTTCCCTCAAATGTACAATCAATATGCCTATTATTTTTTACTGTCAAAATATCAAGAAATAAATACACGAGCTAAAGGTAGCAGTACACCTCATGTTGATCCTGATCTTTTATGGAATTATGATTTCCCAATCCCTCCCCTCAACGAACAAAAACGCATCGTTGCAAAAATAGAAGAACTCTTCTCAGAACTCGACAATGGTATTAATGCGCTTAAAACGGCACAAGAACAGCTTAAAGTCTACCGCCAGGCTGTGCTAAAACACGCCTTCGAAGGCAAGCTTACTGAGAAATGGCGCAAAGATAATAAAGAAAAAACCTGGACTAGTGAAAACTTAGGTGATCTCCTTATTTTTTTAACATCAGGTTCACGAGGCTGGGCTCAATTTTATTCTGACTCTGGAGATATATTTATTCGTGCTCAAAACTTAAAGCATGATCGACTTGACTTGGACGATAAGGCCTATGTCTCATTACCACAACAGGCAGAAGGAAAAAGAACTAAAGTTCAGCTTGATGATTTACTTATAACAATTACCGGTGCAAATGTAACTAAAACCGGGATTGTCAATACAGATATAGGTACTGCGTATGTAAGCCAACATGTTGCGCTTTGTAGACCATCCAACAAAATTAACTCTGAGTTTTTGTACTGGTTTTTAATTGCCGAATCTGCAGGCCGACGCCAGCTAACTAAATTTGCTTACGGCGCAGGAAAACCCGGTTTGAACTTAAATAATATTCGCTCAATTAAAGTTAATTTACCCCCACTCCAAGAACAATTAGAAATAGTAATGTATATTAAAAAAATTCTTTCAATTGAAGAAGATACCCTTAGGACAGTAAATACCGAATTGTTAAGAATACAACCCCTCCGCCAATCTATTCTCAAAAAAGCCTTCTCAGGCCACTTGGTACCGCAAGATCCAAATGACGAGCCAGCAAGTGAATTACTCGCTCGAATTCAGGCAGAGAAAGCAATAGTAAAATCGCCGGTCTCAAACCGTAAAAGCAAGGCTAAAGGAGCCAAGGTATGAATGCTGAAGAGCATTTAAACAGCCTGCTCAGTCTTGCTGGTGAAAATGAGCTTGTTGAATTTAAAGAAGCTAAAAAGCAGTTTGACTTTAACAAGCTTGGCCAGTATTTTTCGGCCTTAAGCAATGAAGCCAATTTAAGCAATCTTCCTCATGCATGGCTGGTGTTTGGCGTGGAAAATAAACACAATGTTGTAGGAACGGAGTATATTGCAAGCCTTGCACGAAGAAATGACCTAAAAAGAGAGATTGCAGAGAAAACCACCAACAGGCTCACTTTTATCAATATTCACGAAGTAGCTCACCCACAAGGTCGAGTTCTTCTGTTTGAAATTCCAGCTGCACCACAGGGCATTCCTACGGCGTGGAATGGGCATTACTTCGGCCGGGATGGTGAATCTTTAGGGCCACTGAATATTGAAGAAATTGAACGTATCCGTACACAAAACAAAGCCTACGACTGGAGTGCCGCGATTGTGAATGGTGCCACTTTGGATGACCTTGATAGCACTGCAATTGAACAGGCCAAAATAAGCTACGCCAAGAAAAACCCTAAACAGGCAGATAATCTGCAGCACTGGGATACCAAAACATTTTTGAATAAAGCGAAACTCACTATTAACGGCGCTATTACACGCACCGCCATTCTTTTACTGGGGAAGCCAGAATCATCGCACTGGATTAATCCGGCATCGACAACGATCACCTGGATTCTAAAAGATAAAGACGGTATCGAAAAAGACTATGAACACTTTAGCTGCCCTCTTCTTTTAAGTGTGAATGATATTTTCAACAAAGTTCGTAACCTTAAGTATCGTTACATGATAGAAGGCACACTGTTTCCAGAAGAAGTTGACCAATACGACCCTTACATTATTCGCGAAGCTTTAAATAATGCCATTGCCCATCAGGATTATGATTTGGGCGGTAAAGTTACACTGGTTGAATTTGAGGATGGGCGCTTGTGTTTTAGTAATCATGGCAGTTTTATTCCTGGCTCAATCGAAACTGTTATTTGTAATGATGCTCCAGAAAGTCGCTATAGGAACCGTTTTCTTGCAGAAGCCATGGTTAACTTGAACATGATTGACACCATTGGCAGTGGTATTAAAAAAATGTTTATGATTCAAAAGAATCGTTTCTTTCCATTACCTGAATACACGCTGGGCAATGCTCGGGTAGAAGTAAATATCACAGGCAAAGTACTCGACATTGCCTATGCTCGCAAACTTGCAGAGTTTCCAGATTTAAAGCTTGAAGATATTATTCTGCTAGACCAAATTCAAAAACGGAAACCTCTGAGTGATGATCAAGCAAAGTATCTGAAAAGTAAAAATCTTATTGAAGGCCGAAAACCTAACTATTTTATTTCAGCTCAGCTCGCACAACATAGTGACAATAAAGCCGAGTATATAAGACATAAAGCATTTGATGATCAGCACTATAAACAGCTCATTATTGAATATCTTGAGAAGTTTACAACAGCCCAAAGATCAGATTTCGACCGCCTGATTTTAGACAAACTTCCAGAAGTGTTAGACGAACAGCAAAAGCATCATAAAGTTAAAAATCTGATTCAATCCCTCAAGAATCAAGGCCTTATCACGAATTCAGGCCGAACATGGCAATTGTCTAAACCCTCATTGAGTTCATAAATTTAGACGAAGCTAGACAAATTTAGACGAATAACTATACCTTTTCAGAAAAGCGACAAGGAACCACATGAATACAGCAACAATAGTGTCCAAAGTATGGAGTTTTTGTACAACATTAAGAGATGATGGTGTCAGCTATGGCGACTATCTGGAACAACTCACATATCTTATCTTTTTAAAAATGGCTGATGAATATTCAAAGCCACCTTATAACAGAGATATGGGGATTCCTCAAAAATTCAGCTGGCAAACACTTCAAAGCAAAAAAGGCGCTGAGTTAGAAGTTTTTTACATTAACCTGCTCAATGAGCTTGGCAAAAAAAGTGGCATGCTTGGGCAAATTTTTTCCAAAGCCCAGAATAAAATTCAGGACCCAGCCAAGCTCTACCGCTTGATTGACATGATTGGTAGTGACAGTTGGCTTGTCATGGGTGCCGATGTTAAAGGGGATATTTACGAAGGATTACTTGAGCGAAATGCAGAAGATACCAAATCTGGCGCAGGCCAATACTTTACCCCTCGCCCGCTTATTCGTGCTATTGTCGAATGTGTGAGACCTGAACCAGGTAAAACTATTGCAGACCCTGCCTGCGGCACAGGTGGTTTCTTCTTGGCTGCCTATGATTTTTTAACAAATCCAGAAAACTACAAACTTGATAAAGCACAGAAGCTGTTTCTTAAAAAAGGGACGTTCTATGGCAATGAAATAGTTTCTAATACTCGCCGCCTTTGCTTGATGAACATGTTTCTCCATAATATTGGAGAAATGGATGGCGAAATCCTGATTTCTCCTAATGATGCTCTTATTGCACAAAGCCCAATCACTGTAGACTATGTGCTCGCAAATCCGCCATTTGGTAAAAAAAGTTCTATGAGCTTTACCAATGATGAGGGAGAAGAAGATACAGAAGAACTGACCTACAACAGACAGGACTTTTGGACGACAACATCAAACAAACAACTTAATTTTGTGCAACACATTTTAAGCATGCTTAAAACCACAGGCAAAGCTGCAGTAGTTTTACCTGATAACGTGCTGTTTGAAGGTGGCTCTGGTGAAACAATCCGCAAAAAGCTCTTACAAACAACAAACCTTCATACTATTTTACGGCTTCCTACAGGTATCTTTTACCGCCCAGGTGTTAAAGCCAATGTGCTCTTTTTTGATAACTACCCAGCAAGCCCAAAACACAGAACCAAAGAAATCTGGTTCTATGACTACCGCACCAATATTCATCACACGCTGAAAAAGAAACCGATGCGGTATGAAGATCTTATTGAGTTTGTAAAATGCTACAACCCCAAGAAGCCTAGTTCTCGTAAAGAAACTTGGGACGCTGAAAAGAATCCAGAAGGTCGCTGGCGCAAATACACCTATGATGAGGTTATTGCACGAGATAAAACAAGCTTGGATATATTCTGGCTGAAAGATAAGAGTTTGACGGATTTAGACAACCTACCGGAACCAGATGACTTAGCTGAAGAGATTATTGAAAATCTTGAGGCAGGCCTTAATAGCTTTCGCGAAGTGCTATTGGCATTAAAATGATGAACTGAACACCACAATAAAGTGTAAAGAAGCTCTCTTTACACTTTCACTGAAGAATACTTTTTAAGCAGTGCCTCTTTGTGAATTAAAACCTCTAATTTAACACTTTATGCATAAAACAATAAAAAACATATAACATTCAAAACTTTACGCACGCATTTAGCAACCTTATAAGAACTACCGTTCTAAATTGCTATCAAGCAATATAAGAATATAAAAGCCTCGTTTGACGAGGCTTTTTACTTTAAGGCAGCTACTGTAAGCTACGCAGCCTCAACATATCTTTTGAAATTATCTAAAATTGCTTGCCAACCTTCTTCTTGCTGATCGACAGAAAGAGAGTCTTCCGAATCAAATGCAATCTTAACATCCACATAATCACCCTGCTCATCAAAAGAAACCTGAGCTTGACGATTATCAAAGGTGTATTCAATTAATGCTTCAGGTTTAATCGAAGTGTAAACACCTTTAAAATCAAAACCAAAGCTACCATCTTTGGCTTCCATACGAGAACAAAACTCACCACCTTCTTTTAAATCAACACTGGCTTTAACAGTATGCCAGTCATCAGAAGCGGCATTCCATTGGGTAATATCAGAAGGTGTTGTATAAGCTTGCCAGACTTTATTTAAAGGCGCTTTCACTTGTGTCTCTACAGTAATTTGCATTCGATATTCCTTAAAACATTAATCCAAAAAATGAGGCAACGCCCTAAAGCCGCCACCTAATTACTAATGATTTCATAACCTTAGGCAGTTTACTGTAAAAAAAAGTTCAACGAATTGGCATAATCTAAGTGACCTTTGAGTTTTGACGACGAAGAAAGTGCATAACCTGGCATAATCGCGCTGTTTTTTTATCATGCCCAAAACCAGGAGACGCAGCATGATAATAGAGCGCTTCAAACATCACGAGTCTATTAAACTTTGCATTCATAAACAGGTAAGGCTCCCAGCTATCAAAATTGTAGTTTTCATCACTCTCTGTATTTTCACTTGCCTTGGTTGTACCAAATGCAATTTCACTTCTGTGCATAGCTCCTGTTTCTTTATGGCGATAAAGCGTTACTCCATCGTTAGGCCCATACTCTTCGTTCAAATAAATGAGAGCAATATAGTCAACCTCATCATGATGCACAAACACTGGATCATCTCCATGATCGAAATAGAAATTGAATGTACACTGTGTTGAACCAGTGAGATAAATCTCCTCGCCAACCAGTTCGCTCATTTGTTGATTAACAGCATCAACATTCAAACGTATGTCAGATTCAACATAATCGTAAAAATCGCCTTCCTCAGAGTCCCATGCATTATCTAAATCTGAGGCTAAAGCAGCGATACGGCGCTTACGGGGGTTAGGTAAAAAATCATCTTTAATCGCAATTTTTAACGGCATCTGCTTCTTCCAATATATGGTGCTTCAATACAACACCCTTTCTGTTATCTTATAACTTACTCTTTCTTAGTAATTTTATCCAAGTATCCCATAGCAAACGCTGATAGGACAAAGGTTACATGCAAAAGCAGGTACCACTTAATCTTCTCATCAGCAATATTTTCTGTATTCATAAAGACTTTTAGCAAATGGATAGATGAAATTGCCACAATAGATGCAGATACTTTATTTTTCAAAGAGCCTGTATCCAACTTACCAAGCCACACAAGTTTCTCAGCACCTTCATCAATATCGATCTTAGAAACAAAATTTTCATACCCAGAGAACATCACCATAATGAGAAGACCACCGACCAATGAAAGATCTATCAGTGTTAATGTGACTAGGATCAGGTTCGTTTCGCTTATAGTAAAAATATTGATCAATACATGATAGGCTTCTTGGAAAAACTTAATACAAAGGGCAATCAGAATAAGGCTTAGCCCCAAATACAGTGGTGCCATAATCCATCGGGCTGAATACAACAATTTTTCAATTAAACGCTCCATAGAGTCTGACTATCTCCTCTTTTTGTAGTCGACAGGATAATACTGAGCCATCATACTATTTTCACTCATGTATAAATAGCGTTAAGGAGTCATAAATGAAGTCGATACGCCTTATTGATTGGCAAGACACAATGCCGCTGCGTCATAAAGTTCTTTGGCCTGAAAAACCCATAGCGTTCTGCAAGGTTGAAGATGATGAGACTGCAACTCACTATGGCTACTTTATTGATAACAAACTTGTTTGTGTCGCTTCCATTTTTATTGATGGAGCATCTGCTCGATTAAGAAAATTTGCGACATTGCCTGAGTATCAGGGCCAAGGCATTGGCACCCAAGTGATTCAGCAAGCTTTAAAAGATTTAGAGACAAAAGCAGTCAATTACTTTTGGTGTGATGCACGAGAAAGTGCGGCAGGCTTTTATGAGAAATTCGGTATGCGCCCCCAAGGGGAACGCTTTTATAAAGGTGATATACCCTATTTCAAGATGGGTGTTGATCTAATTAATCAATCATACAAACTCAATTAGCTTTAAAAACATCCAACAATGTAACTTGAATTGCAGAAGAGCTGACTGACTGCGAAAATACTCGGACATTCAATTTCAAACAGCCAAAAGCTGTCTTTAGGGAGAATACTATGCAGTACAGACTTGCGACTTACAACGACATTCCTACCCTTTTACAACTTCATAAAACCTACCATGTAGAATCAATTGACGAGAATCTTAAAAAAGATGGTTTTGTCACAACACAATTTACCGAAGAGCAAATGAAAGCACTTATTGATGAACAAGGTGTTTCAATTGCAGTAAAAGATAATGAAGTGCTTGCCTATGTGATGGCAGCTTCTTGGACTTTCTGGTCTCAATGGCCAATGTTTGCATATATGATTCAGCATCTGGATAGGAAGAGCTACAACGGTCATCAACTGTCTATTGAAAACTCTTACCAATACGGCCCTATCTGCATTCATGAAAGCCTCAGAGGTACTGATGTGCTATACCGTATTTTTGAGTTTTCAAGAACGACAATGGAACCACGTTTTCCTGTTCTGATTACCTTTATCAACAAGATTAATGGTCGTTCTTTTAAAGCCCACCAAAAGCTTGGCTTAGAAGTTATTAATGAGTTTGAATGGAATAATAATCAGTATTATGAACTGGCTTATCCAACAGAAAAACCAATTCAAATGCCGAATTAATTGATATAAGGTCAAACTTCCTTTTTAAGAGTGAGGAAGTTTGGTCTTGTTAGAATAAATTCAATTGTCAAAGCTTACATCATACAGTACTTCTACAGAATATGATCTGTAGTTCCCATCCAAATGCTCATCAACAACTCTCAAAATAAGGTCAGGTTTATCGTTATTATTGAGTTGCACAGCAGCAAGTGCCTCAATAGAAAAAGCATGATTATTCTCAACAAACTGAGCAACTGTATCCCCTATCTGTAATTTAGAAGTCGGTATCATAGTCGCTAATGTAAAGGCTTCATCAGTGGTTCGCTGATACAATGAAGACCGCATTTCTCGAAGATCAAGGTTATGAGCAATATAGTGTCCGAGAGAATCTTTATCTGGGAGTTCACTGAACGTGCCTTTTGATGCTTCAATTAACTTTAAAACTTCACAAATGTTGTACTCACTCCCTTTGGACATATTATTAACTGTTTCTTCTAGGTGAGACTCTTTCTGTAATTGATAATATGTTTCACAGTTGTCAGCGGTTTCGCCATTTTCAAATGCAATGCTCGACCGCTCTTGCTTTAGAGTCATCGTTTTTATCTCAAAAGCATTTTTGGCAGCATTATCAAAGAAAATAACATCGTGAGTTACCCTATTAGCAACACAGGCACTTAAGCCATAAGAAAGCAATAAAACTGAATAGAACTTCATCTAACACCATTTAAAAAGATTAAAAAATATACAAAAACTTAGATTTGCTCACTTTAAAAAGTGTGAACTAGTTCACACTTTTTAAAAAAAACAGGTCTAACTGAGCAAAATACATACAAAAAAAAAAAACAGGATCTTCCATTTTTATGCCTCCCCCCTAAAATATCAAAACTCAATCAAATTAAAAACAACATATTGGAGTTAAAAGTGGCAGTATATGCAGCAGCACGAGATTTAGCAGATGGAATGTTTATAGGGACACATCAATTTATTATAATAAAACCAGACACAGGATTACTTCCAAACTTTAAAACCCCAAGAAACAAAATCATTTCACCGCGGGATTTAGGGAATGGAAATTTTGGATATGTTATTGGTGCTCAGAATAGAGGGCGCCTTAAATCAGAATTTTTTGAGAAAAATGATTATCAAGCTACACTAGAGTACTTTAACCCTGAGAAATACGTCAGCTGGAAAGCTGATTTTGACACGGAAGTAAAATTAATTGAACACTCATTATCTGATACTGATTTCATTAATCGAATTTTATTTATGGTAAAAAACTACATGATAAATGAGCAAGAAGACAATATACCGTATCCAAAGTTTGGACTTGCTGTAAACAGCAATAGCTGGGTTCAAAGCTTAGTACGTGCAGCGAATGGATCAGTCGATCACAACTTTAAAGGGCTCGATGTTTCAAACACTCTAAGAATACCCTCCATATATTTCCAGGCAATTTGCTCAAAAGATGGTCGCCCAAAGGTAAACTCATGAATACAAAACTACGACTCGCATGGCTTATATTCTTTATATCTTTAGCCTGTTTACTCGCAATAGAATATACACTTCGCTTTAATTTACTCGGGGTAAGTTATACACACTTTAATGAAATTTTGTTCTGGGGTTCTTATATACCATTTGCAGGTATTTCAGCGTATTTTGTGGTTCAAGCCTTTAAGGAAACGACACCAGTTATAAAGCGTTTAAGCCTTATTTCGCTTAATATTGGTTTAGGATTCATACTGCTTGCAGCTATCACACTTTTCTATGGCATTGAAACAGGTATGGATTCGCTGTAGTTCTATGGAATTAAATACCCCTCTATTAATAGAGGGGCTTGAATTAGATCACCATTTGCCGACAAATCGCCACAGCAAATATCCCTCCACCTATTGCAGGTAAAAGTTTTTGTGTTAGCAGCACGATTGCACCAGTCACAAACAATCCAATTCTTGCAGGGCCGTCAGCGTTAATAGCAACAGGTACAATAACAGCGACTAAAACCGAACCTGACATGGCATTCATAAACTCTTTGGTCTTATCGCCAATAGCCACATAGCTCATAAAAAGCATACCGCCCACACGAGTTGCCAACGTCAGTAAAGCCATAATCAGAATAATCATGACTGTACCGAAAGCATCTGTCTCAATCATGACTTTTTTATCCTCAGTAGGCCAAGAAAACCACCAACAGCAGCACCAACGATGACATGACTGTTATTTGGCAAGTATGTGTATGCAACCCATGAAGCAGCGGCTGCACCAGTCCAGATCAGTGCAAGACGTGTATTCACCTTGGCAGAAAATGCCATTGCCATTAAAAAACAGCCCATCACCATGTCTAAGCCAAACTCTTGTGGCTGATCGATCAGCTGCCCGAAGACTAAGCCAAGGCCATTACCTGCAACCCAGAAAAGCCACATGGCAATACCACCACCAAGCACCAGGCCTAAGCCAGATTGCCCTTGGCTAAAGGCACGCATTGATAAAGCCCAATTCACATCATTCATAACAGCTAACATTGAGTAGCGTTGTTTGACGGGAAGAGATTTCATCCAGGGGTAAAGGCTTGCGCCCATCAGCAAGTGTCGTGCGTTAATCGCTGTCACTGTGAGAATCAATGGTATGAGAGGTACTTGTGCCCCCCAAAGATCGAGAGCTCCGAATTGCGAGGCGCCTGCAAATACAGCAGCACTCATCAAGAGGATGGATGAACTATCCAGGCCCTTCTGACTTGCAGTTAAACTGAAAGCCGCGCCAAAGATAATAATAAAAAAGGATAAAGGTACGAGTTGTTTAAAGCCAGTCCAAACTTCATCACGGGTAAGATGAAACGGAGTAGCCAGTGTCTGTGGTACAGATTGCATGACTTCTTCTCTTATAATGTTGTTCACACTTATTTGTCAAAACCATATGGGTAATAGGTTTTGACGAATGAAGCATACAAGCTGTATAAATGACACGCAATTGAATTTGAAAATATATTCTGAACTGAGTAGTTCTGCACCAAAAAAGACGCAGTTACGTCAAATAGCGCCAGGCTCAGACCAAAATAACAAATACGATAAGGAAGATAATAATGCATGCAGTTCAGCATTCACCTTTATTCACACTACCAAAAGAAACCATGCACCAAGTGCTTGATATTTTTAGCAACATGCAAAACATTCAAGGCTTCAAAGCACTTCATAATTTAAGTCGTACTTGCCATGCCTTACGAGATTTTGTCTCTCACCGCTCAAGATTAGAATTTATTGACGTGCGCGCTAACATGAGCCAATCACGCTCTTTGCCTTTTATCTTTATGCACATCAACCACCCTTCGAAAGCCATCCAAGCAACAGCACTTCATCAGGCGCAGATTTTAAGTGGCGGTTTGAGTTTAGATGACTTGATCACCATTAAAGTCAATCAAAAAACAGCACCAAAAGAACTGGATCAGCCAATTGACCAAGCACTGGCTCGTGAGTTTAAAAAATTCCATTTACGAACACTTGTATATGATCAATACATTAATCATAAATCTGACGTCATCAAAAATCATGTTGCACAAGCGATTGTAAGCAACTTGCGTTTTTATGAAGGTATGGACCCGAATGATAGAACCTGTTCCATTTTACTCAATCATGAAAACCCAGTTATTCGCCAAGCAGCAATACAAAGATTAACTCGCCTTATCGAGATAGGCGGCTTTATGATGGATGAATTACTCAAGCCAGGCTTTATCTCAGGCGCATCACCTGAAGTTCAAACTGCAACTGAAAGTGCACTGATTAAGGCAATTGATAAAAAGAGATATGAACCTCAACAACTCCAAACACCGCTTCTTTATAACGCACAGAACCAACAACTTCGTAACATGACCTGTAAAGCACTTGTAGAGGAAATAAAAAAAGCACCATACCTTATTAATTCGGAGCTCTTTTATCAACTCATTCAAAGTGACTTTGCAGATGTTCGCCATCAAGCACAACATTTAGCAATTGAGCTTATTCAAACGAATACGCTAGGTGAGTCAACAAACGACTTCATTAATCATAGAGCAGCAGATTTTAGAGATATTGATAACCCAGATATAATTAAGTCTTTTGGTCAAGTTGTTTTTGATCGAGTGAAGAGTAATCTTATGTCGCTGGATTCAGAAGCGGTCAAATCTCTTGTGCACAGCCCTCTTCCAGAAATGAGCTGGCAAGCAAAAGACTTTATTCAAACGCAAGAAAAAGGCCTCTCATAGTGCAAACCTTGACTTTTAATGAGCTCGCCCCCAGTATCTAATACGAAGTTTAATATAATACAAGCTGACATATATAAGGACTGAACATGACGCTGCAAATTAACTCTATTGCACCAAACTTTAAGGCAAAAACAACTCATGGTGATATCGATTTTCATGAGTGGCAAGGTGACAGCTGGGTTCTTCTATTCTCTCACCCTAAAGACTTCACACCAGTATGTACTACAGAACTTGGTTATGCAGCGAAACTAGAGCCTGAATTCGCCAAACTAAACTGTAAGCTAATTGGTCTTTCTTGTGATGACGTTACAAATCACGCAGAGTGGGAAAAAGATATTGCAGAAACGCAAGGTCACAAGCCTAACTACCCAATGATTGGTGATACTGATCTGAACGTTGCTAAGCTGTACAATATGCTTCCTGCAAATGCTGGCAATACTGCTGAAGGCCGTACAGCTGCTAACAATGCAACAGTAAGAACTGTATTTATCATTGCTCCAGATAAATCCATCCAGCTTATGATGACATACCCAATGACATCTGGCCGTAACTTCGATGAGATCATACGTGCACTTCAGTCAATCCAACTGACTAAAGCTGAAACTGTAGCTACACCAGTGAACTGGCAGCCAGGCGACGACGTGATCATCCCACCAGGTGTTTCTGATGAAGATGCAAAAGCGAAATACCCACAAGGTTTTGAAACACACAAACCTTACCTAAGAACTGTAAAGCTTAAGTAAGCATTCAAAGTTCTCAAATAAAAAGCCCCTTCAATAGGGGCTTTTTGTTAATTTAGTGACCCGTCCTGAAATAAGTTGACACCTATGGAGACTTATTAATGGAAACCTCTACAAAAAACCTTCGAAAGCGTACTCAGCGTGATTACA
>TARA_B100000686_G_scaffold81976_1_pt1 | contig 29678 bp, 29 predicted proteins | sample TARA_B100000686 | Tara Oceans TARA_B100000686 (sample SAMEA2622733) | marine metagenome | biome: marine biome (ENVO:00000447); feature: marine epipelagic mixed layer (ENVO:xxxxxxxxx); material: "saline water (ENVO:00002010), including plankton (ENVO:xxxxxxxx)" | depth 150 m | reverse complement strand
GGAAGTGGGAGATGGGCTGAACTAGTAGCTCCAAAAGTAGGTGAGCTTTATTGTATTGATCCAAGCTCTTCAATAGAAATAGCAAAACGTAATCTTACCCACCTAAATAACTGTATTTTCCAAAAAGAATCAGTAGATACAATGAAAATCAAAGAAAATAGTATGGACTTTGGTTATTCTTTAGGTGTACTTCATCATATTCCAGATACTAAAGAAGCCCTTAAAAAATGTGTTAGTAAATTAAAACCTGGAGCTCCTTTTTTGGTTTATCTTTATTACGCACTCGAAAATAGACCTTTTTGGTTTAAAGCACTTTGGCTTTTATCAAACTATTTAAGAAAATTCATTTCAAAATTGCCCTTTTCTTTAAGATATTTCATAAGTCAAATAATATCTGCTGTAGTTTATTTTCCCTTGGCAAGATTGGCTTTTATTTTTCAACAATTTAAGTTTGATACAAATAAATTTCCGTTAAGTGAATATCGAAATAAGAGCTTTTACACAATGAGGACCGATGCTTTGGATAGATTTGGAACAAAACTAGAACAGAGATTTACTTCTGATGAGATAGAAAAAATGATGATGGAAGTGGGTCTTGAAGGTATTCATTTTAGAGAGTCGGCCCCTTTTTGGTGTGCTTTAGGTTATAAAAAGTAATTTGATTGTGCTTAAAAAAGAAATGGAAAAATCAAGCAGTCTCTTTCAAAACTTATTTGCTAATCTTTCTGTTCTATTTATTAGCGGAGGAGTGTCCGCTATTTCTGTTTTTCTTCTACAGATACTTCTTGCTAGAAATCTTTCTCCTTCTGGATATGGATTATTTTCGGCAGCTTTTGCAACCATAACTCTTATTGCACCTTTAACCATATTTGGAATTCAACATGCCTGGTTAAAACTGTCAGGAAGTGAGGGTCTTTCTGTAGTGCGATGGATTCCCATAAGTATTAAGTTAGTCTCGATATGTTTAGTTATTAGTCTTATTTGTATTATTTCATGGTCTTTCTTAGGACCACATGACATAAATTTTAGAAATACTTTGCTAGGATTATCTCCAGTAATTATTAGTCACATTTTTATGGAATTAGTAAATTCTAGGTTTCAAATACAACAAAATTTCAAATCTTTAGCTGTATGGCAAACAATCCCTCATATTATGAGGCTTTTGTTAATTATTTTACTATTTTATTTTCTTGCGCTTTATGAAGTTTTTTATCTTCTTATAGGTTACTCATTTATAGCTATTTGTATTTCTATAGCAGGTTGTATTCTCTTATATAAAATGACTTCTTCAGAGAAGGAAAGCTCTAATGAGGATAGAGATTTAACAGTACAGAAGCTAGTTAGTCATTCTTGGCCTTATGGAGCAGCAGCTTTCTTTTATCTCATTTACCTTCAAAGTGATCTAATAATCTTAAAATATCTAATAAATGATAAGGCAGCAGGAGTCTATAGTGCAGCCTTTGCAGTTTTACTATCAGCCTATCTTATTCCTGGTGTTATTTACCAGAAATTTTTATTACCTAAATTGCATAGATGGGCAAATTCTAATCAAAAAAAACTACTCTCTACATATCAAGCTGGTAATGGTTTGATGGTTTTGATAGGCCTAAGCCTATATATCTTTCTCTTTATCCTTAACCCCATAATAATTCCCAGAATCTTTGGAGTTGAATATTTAGAAACCTCTCTTATATTAAATTTACTTCTTATCTGTATTCCAATACGTTTTTTAGCTACAAGTATAGAGTCACCTCTTTTTACTAATAACCTTATGGTAGTAAAAACAAGCATTATGGGAGGAGCCGCTTTAATCAATATCATCTTAAATTTTATTTTGATCCCTAAATATTCATATTTTGGAGCTGCTATTGCTACAGTAGCTAGCGAGGTTTTTCTTCTTATCTTCTACCTTTTAGCTATTGATAAGTTTCTTTTTGGTTCAAAAGCTTATAGAGGTTGGGGAAAGGGATTTACTCTTTCTTTTTGGAATACAAGTAATTAAAAGATATTATTACCTTTTAAATAAACTTATAAGAGTTAGATTGACCCCACTTCAAGCAATAAATTAAAAAAATAAATATTCCAAGTCTTATAAATTTCATACATCAATGCCTAGTAATAAAAAAATAGTGAAAGATTTATCTGACCTTAGATTAGCAATTATTGGCCTGGGTTATGTTGGACTTCCTTTAGCAGTAGAATTTGGAAAAAAATTTGAAACTATTGGTTTCGATATTAAAAAAGAAAGAATAAGGGAACTTAAACAAGCTACAGATTCTACTTTGGAAGTGGATAAAGAAGATCTAGCAAAAGCAAAACTATTATCTTTTACACACAGCCTTGAAGATATTTCTCGCTGTAATTTTTTTATAGTTACTGTTCCAACTCCAATTGATAATGAAAATAGACCTGACCTTAGACCTCTCTTAAAAGCAAGTGAGGAAATAGGAAGATTATTAAAAAGAGGAGATATAGTGGTATTTGAATCAACAGTATATCCAGGGGCAACAGAAGAAGAGTGTGTACCTATTCTAGAAAGAGAATCTAAACTTGTTTATAACAAAGATTTTTTTGTAGGTTATAGCCCAGAACGCATTAATCCTGGAGATAAAAAACATAATGTAACTAAAGTAACAAAGATTACTTCAGGCTCAACTCCGGAGATCTCTGAAAGAATTGATAATATCTACAAAGAAATAATAATTGCTGGAACTCATAAAGCACCTAGTATTAAAGTAGCAGAGGCAGCAAAAGTTATAGAAAATACTCAAAGGGATCTAAATATTGCCTTAATCAATGAATTAGCAATTATCTTCAACAAACTAGAAATAGATACTGGAGAGGTATTAGAGGCTGCAGAAACAAAGTGGAATTTTCTACCTTTTAAACCAGGTCTGGTAGGCGGACATTGTATAGGGGTAGATCCATATTACTTAACTCATAAAGCCGAATCGTTAAACTATAAGCCTGAGATAATCCTTTCAGGAAGACGTTTAAACAATCAGATGGGAATTTATGTAGCAAAAGAACTTCTAAATGGAATGGAAAGAAAAGCTTCATTAGGCGAAGGAAAATTTAGAGTTTTATTGATGGGATTAGCATTTAAAGAAAATTGCCCTGACTCAAGAAATAACAGAAGTGTAGATATAGTGAATTATCTTAGATCAAAAAATTGTGAAGTTGATGTTTATGATCCTTGGGTTTCTAAGGAAGAAGCGCTAAAGGAATTTAATATAGAATTAATAAATAATCCAAAAGAAAAATATTACCATGGAATTATCATAGCGGTTGCTCATAAAGAATTTAAGCAGATGGGCATAAATAAAATAAGAACTTTTGGGGAGGAAGACCATATTGTCTATGACTTAAAACATATTTTTTCTTTGCAAGAAGCTGACCAACGCTTGTGATGCCCTCTCGACTTCTATTTTTAGTTAACAGCTCTTCTTATTTTCTTTCCCATAGAATAGGGATTGCTCTTGCAGCAAAAGAACAAGGCTACGAAGTACATGTCGCTTCTCCTAAAGACGGAGAAGAAGAAACTTTGAAAGAGAGAGGAATAATTCATCATCACTTACCCATTTCACGCACCAGCATTAACATTTTTTTTGAAATAAAAACTTTTTTTAGTATTTATTTTTTAATAAAAAAGTTAACTCCTGACCTTCTGCATCTTATAACTATAAAACCAGTTATTTATGGAGGAATAGTCTCTAGATTATTAGGAATTAAAGGTGTGGTCTCAGCAATACCTGGATTGGGGTATGTTTATATCTCCACAGGAGTTAAAGCAAGAGTTTTAAGATTTCTTATCAATTGCCTATACAAGATTTCTTTCTCAAAAAAATCCTTAAAAATAGTTTTCCAGAATGAAGATGACATGCAAACATTAAGAGAAGCTATAAATTTTAAAAAAACTAAATCAATACTCATTAGAGGGTCTGGTGTTGATTTGAATGAATACAAAAAAACATCTTTTCCAGAAGGAAAACCAGTAATAAGTATGATTTCAAGATTGCAAGAAGATAAAGGAGTTAATGAATTTGCTGCAGCTGCTAAAATCCTTAAAGAAAAGAAAGTAGAAGCTGATTTCTGGTTAGTGGGAGAAACAGACTTCAGTTATCCTTCCCCAATTCCCAGAAGCGATCTAGAGGAATGGGAAAATGAAGGGTTATTAAAGGTTTTTGGTTATAGAAAAGACATAAACGCTTTAATGAGTGGTTCTAGCATAATAGTACTTCCTTCATACAGAGAAGGATTGCCTAAAGTTTTAATAGAAGCTGCTTCTTGCGGAAGGCCTGTAATTACTACTGACGTCCCTGGATGCCGTGATGCAATAATAGAGGGGGAAACTGGATTTTTAGTCCCTCCTAAAGATTCAAAGAAACTTGCTGAGAGAATTCAATTTCTATTATCTAATAAAAACCTATTAGAAAAAATGGGACAAGCAGGAAGAAAGCATGCAGAAGAAAACTTTTCCCTTGAAAGAGTAATAGAAGCTCATTTAGAAATTTATAGTAACTTGGTTGGTAAAGTACAATGAAGGCTTTAGTGACTGGTGCAAGTGGATTTATAGGAAGCTTTCTTCTTAGTCAATTTAAAGACAGTAATGAAATATCTTTAAGACCTGTCTATAGAAATGACAATCATTTAGCTTATAAAAAGAAAATATTAATAGAAAATATAGATTCTAATACTAACTGGAATAGTGCTTTAGAAGGTATTGACTCAGTTATCCATTTAGCAGGGAGAGCTCATTTCCTTAAAAAAACTTCTTCAAATTCATCAACAGAATTTAAATCGATTAATATTGATGGAACAGCTAATTTAGCTAATCAGGCAGCCTCTGCTGGAGTGAAAAGATTTCTTTATTTAAGCTCCATTAAAGTAAATGGAGAAGAAACATTTCCTGGAGAACCATTTAAGCCAGACAATGAACCTTCTCCAGTTGATGAATATGGAAAGTCTAAATTAGAAGCAGAAAGACAACTTATTAACATTGCAACTAAGACAGAAATGGATTTTGTTATTATAAGACCAGTTATGGTTTATGGTCCTGGTGTAAAAGGAAACCTCTTGTCTTTACTAAAATGGATATCACGAGGATTACCCCTCCCGCTTGGCTCGACAAAAAATCTCAGAGATCTAGTATCTGTACACAATCTTGTAGATCTAATTTTTCTTTGTTTAACACATCCTTCAGCTGCTAATCAGATATTTTGTGTGAGCGATGATGAACCTATCTCTACATCTTATCTTGTAAACAAGATGAGTAAGAGCTTCGATAGGAGTATAATTAATTTTCCTATTTCTCCACATTTATTAAAGATACTTCTTCAACTAATTAACAGAAGTGATATTTCTCAAAAACTTATTTCTTCATTAGAGGTAGACATTAAGAAAACAAAAGAACTGCTAGATTGGGAACCTACATATTCTTTTGATGAGGCTATAAATTCAACTGTAAGTTGTTTCTTAGCTAACTCTAAAAAAGACAAGTGATTTAAGATAACTTTATATGTTAAATTTTTTATTAATCACAATTGCAGCTGGATTTACTTTTTTACTAACCTATTTTCTCAGAAAGATTCTAATATCAAGGGATATGCTAGTCATTCCTAATGATAGAAGTTCTCATCAAGAGCCTAAACCTCAAGGAGGAGGACTGAGTATTTTAATTTCTTTTCTTTTCTTTATGCTGATATCTCTGATTTTTGATTTTATTGAAGAGGAAATCATTATTGCACTAACTATCCCTGGCTTATTAATTGGTTTAGCAGGTTTGAAAGATGACTTTAATTCCATGAAGCCTTCTTCACGTTTGATTATTCATTTCTTTTCTGCAGGATTAGGCCTCTATTTAGTTGGAGGTCTCCCTTCAATTACTTTATTTGGTAGTTCAGTTAATTTTGGTTTTATTGGTCAGGTTTTGGCTATTTTTTATATAGTTTGGTTGATCAATCTATACAATTTTATGGATGGAATAGATGGGTTAGCATCTTTGGAGGCCATTTTTATCTTTTCTTCAATGGCCATATTTATATACCTTACATTAGGTACCATTAATATCCTCTTTCTTTTTGCCTTTCTTATCGGTTCAGTCTTGGGTTTTTTATTATGGAATTTTCCTAAATCATTTATTTTTCTTGGTGATGTAGGAAGTGGCTTTCTGGGAATTATTTTAGCCTTAAGCTCTATAATGATAACAATAGAGATTCCAGAACTTATATGGTCCTTTTTAGTTCTTATAGGAGTTTTTGTTGTTGATTCTACTTACACTTTATTTTTCCGTATTTTATCTGGAAAGAAATTCTATGAAGCTCATTCAGAACATCTTTATCAAAAGATAGCTCGTTCTTTTAATTCTCATATAAAGACATCAGTTTTAATTATGATAATTAATTTAGTTTGGCTAATGCCTATCGCTTTTTTAATAACTTTTCAAAAAATAGAAGGGATTTTTGGTGTTATATTAGCTTATATTCCACTAATTTTAGCCTGTTACTCATATAATGCTGTTAAACAGGAAACATAAACAAAATTTTTTCTTAGTACTGACTTAGACAATGATTAAAAACTTAGTTTCTAGTATGCTTGCCTGGAACAGGTCTCAAAAGAGTTTTTTCATTATTTTATTTGATTCCTTAATTGTGGTCTTTGCTAGCTGGTTACCCTTTGTATTATTTAAAGAAATCCTAGAAAAACCTGAATTATATAGTGGTTTTTTCTTTTTAATTGGACCTATATTAGCTATCCCTTGTTTTATCTTATTCGATTTGCATAAATCAGTTATTAGATTTATAAGTTTTATGGAAATATGGGGCATAGTTAAAGCCACTATTATCTACAGTTTGCTTTGGGCTTTCTTTACTACATTTCTTGTAAACAACTTCTTACCTATTTCTTTTCACTTTGTACACGCACTTTTAGTACTGTTATTAGTGGCATCAAGCAGGATGATTGGAATTTGGATTTTTACCGACAGCTTTTCTGCTTCAAACGTAATTATTTACGGTGCAGGATCAGCTGGAATTCAATTAGCCACAGCCCTAAGATACAGTAGAGAAATGACACCAATAGCTTTTGTAGACGAAGACAAATCCCTTCAAGGTAACTATTTAAATGGGTTATCAGTTTTTTCACCTTCAAGATTAGAAAGATTAATTTCTAAGAAAAAAGTGAATGAAGTGTTAATAGCTATACCTTCAGCAAGAAAAGCAAAATTACAAGACATACTGTCGAAAATAGAAGGCTTCCCAGTAAAGGTAAGAATTTTGCCTGGAGTTGCTGAACTTGCACAAGGCAAGGTATCTGTTTCAGATCTAAAAGTTATTGATGTAACTGATCTCTTAGGAAGAGAAATAACAAAACCTAATGAAGATCTACTACAAAAAAATATTTATGGTAAGAATGTTTTAGTTTCTGGGGCGGGGGGTTCTATTGGTTCAGAACTTTGCAGACAAGTAATAAAAGCTGAACCAAGCATATTAGTCTTATATGAAATTTCTGAATATGCCCTTTACAAAATAGAGAAGGAGCTTTCTAAGAGTTCTCCGCAAACTGAAGTTAAACCAATTCTTGGAAATGTTATAGATAAGAAAAGAATGCTAGAAGTCTGTACTACCTTCGATATTGATACTATCTATCATGCTGCTGCTTATAAGCATGTTCCAATGGTAGAGCTGAATACTCTTCAAAGCTTACAGAATAATATCTTCGGGACATTAAACTGTGTAGAAGTGGCAATTGAATCAGAAGTAGAGACCTTTGTGCTTATTTCTACTGATAAGGCTGTAAGACCGACTAATATTATGGGAGCAACAAAAAGATTTGCAGAACTTATCCTGCAGTCTTTAGCACAGAGACAAATAAGCTCTCAATCAAAAACAAATACCAGAATTGCAATAGTTAGGTTTGGGAATGTTCTTGATTCTTCAGGATCTGCTGTACCACTATTTAGAGAGCAGATAGAGAAAGGGGGCCCTATTACTGTAACAGATCCAGAAGTAATCAGATATTTTATGTCTATTCCTGAAGCAGCAGAATTAGTTATTCAAGCTGGGGCCATGGGTGAAGGAGGTGAGATCTTTGTTCTGGATATGGGTGACCCAGTGAAAATTTTAGATTTGGCTAAAAGGATGGTTAGACTAAGTGGATTAGAAGTTAGAGACAATTCAAACCCAGAAGGGGATATAGAGATAGTTTTTACTGGGTTGAGAGATGGAGAAAAGCTTTATGAGGAGCTTTTGATTGGAGATAATGTATCATCTACAGAACATAAAGGTATTATGCAGGCTTCAGAAGAGTATCTTGAATGGGAAAAGGTTGAAGGTTTATTAGAACAATTAAGAGCTTCTATAGAAAAAAGAGACCACGAACTCGCAGTAAATATTTTGATAAATAATATTGTGGGTTTAAAGCTGAACACTGGCATTAATGACCTTATTTACCTATCTAATACAAAGAAATAATGTTCTTTTATCTTATTTTTGGATTAAAGGCTGGGTGGCAGAGTGGTTATGCAGAGGATTGCAAATCCTTGTACGCCGGTTCGATTCCGACCCCAGCCTCCAACCTCTTTTTTAAGATTTCTTTCTTTGACTATATTAAAGGTCTGTTTTGCTTATAATAAAGCTCCTTCTTAATGCCCGGGTGGTGGAATTGGTAGACACAAGGGACTTAAAATCCCTCGAAGGAAACTTCGTGCCGGTTCGACTCCGGCCCCGGGCACCATCTCTATGTTTCATTTAATTGAAAGTAAAGAAGATCTAAATTTTCTTTCAGGAGAGCTATCAGAGAGAGGCTGTTTAGCTATAGATACTGAATTTAAAAGAACTAGTAAGGATAATTTACAGCTCTCTCTAATACAAATTAGTGATTCAGAAGAAATTTACATAATCGACTGTATAAAGATAGGACACTTAGAGATGAATTTAAGTTTTTTAAGCTCTAAAGAAGTAGAAAAAGTATTTCATTCTTGCAGGGAAGATGTTGAAGCCATATTCTCTTGGACCGACGAAAAATTAAATAATATATTTGATACTCAGTTAGCGAATGCGTTCCTTGGCGGGTCCTTTTCTATTAGTTATCAAGATATAGTTAAAGAACAACTGGGTGTATCAATTAATAAGGAAGAAACTAGATCTAACTGGATTAGGAGACCTCTAAGAAGTTCTCAGTTAAATTATGCAGCTTCAGATGTACAATTTCTTCTTGATGTTTATTTCGACCAAAAAAGAATGTTATTAGAATCTTCCAAGCTTGGATGGTTAAAAGAAGATACTAGTTATATTTGTGACAAGATTTATCATGAAAATAATACTATCCCACAAGAAACTTTCAATAAGCAGTTTGATAAGAAAGAAGAATTAAATTTGCTTAATAAAGTTAATGATTTAGTACTAGAAATTTCTAAACAACACAATATAAATCCTACTCTGTTTTTTTCTAAGAAAAATCAAAAATACTTTACAGAATTAAGCTTTAAATACGGTATTAATTTCTCTTTAGAGAAATTAACGCCTTGGAGGAGGAGTTTATTATCAGCACCTCTCTCTTCAATATTCACAAATATACTTTAGTTTTTCTGCTGCAATGTTATGTTTTATTGGTTAATTTACTTGATTGCTTCCTTTTGGGTTAGCTATCTGTTGGCAAATATTTTTGCAGGCAAATTAAGAATATTTATTTTTATTGTATTACTTACTCTTTTGATTACTCCTGCCACAATAGAGCTTGAGACTGTCTCTCTAGCTCCAGCTTTGGCAGTCTTTTTTCTTGATTTATTTTTAGAACAAAACTTATCAACAAGAAGTCTAAGGCCCTTTCTCTTATCCTTGCCCTCCATCTTTGTAATATTGGGAATTTATTTGTTTATTAGAAAAAGATTCTTTTAATTTTAAAGTTCTTTAGGTCTATTATTCCTACAGCATTTTTCCCTTTGATCATACCAGCACATTCTCCAGGGTTAAACACTCTGGTTCCTTCTATTTCTTCATCTCTAAATTTATGAGTATGTCCATGGACAACTAAATCAGTCGTAGAATTATTTTTAAGAAAATTACTTATATCATCAGGTTCATGAAATATGGCTACATTCTTTCCTTCTAATCTTTTAACTAAAGGTGGTTTCTCAAATTCAAAGCCTTTTAAGCGAGCAGTTTCCATTAAATTGGGCTCTTTAAGATCATTGTTCCCATAAACACCTATTAATGGACAATTAAGCCTGGTAAATAGGCTCAGAGTTTTAGCCTGGGTGATATCTCCTGTATGAAGTACTGTATCGACTTCCATGTCATTGAAGATATCTATTATCTTTTCAACATTAGTAACCCTATTATGAGTGTCACTAACAACACCAACAGACATGGCAGAGAATCTTTTAGTTAACTTTTTCTAGTATGTGTATTCCACAAGCACTTCCCAAGCCTATAACATGAGTAAGACCAAGTTTAGCGCCTTCAACTTGCCTTTCTCCTGCTTCTCCTCTCAGGTGTGTGCAGACTTCATATATATTAGCTATTCCTGTTGCTCCTAAGGGATGGCCTTTTGATAGCAGCCCTCCAGATACGTTAACAGGAACTTTTCCACCTAAGGCAACTTCACCTTCATCGATCATCTTGCCAGCTTCTCCGTCTTCACAAAGACCAAGGTTTTCATAATGAAGCATCTCGGCTGTAGCGAAGCAATCGTGTAGCTCCACCAGATCAATATCTTCTGGGCCTACACCAGCCATTTCATAAGCTTCTTTTGCTGCTTTTCTAGTACAAGTATTTACATCTGGCATAACCAGATCTCTTTCCTGGTAAGGATCGCTTGTTAATGCAGAAGCTCTAACTTTTACAGCTCTAGCCATTCCAAGCTCTTTAGCTTTCTTTTCTGAAACAAGAACAGCAGCTGCAGATCCATCTACATTAACTGAACACATTAACTTAGAATTTGGATAAGAAATCATCTCAGCGTTCATAACTTCTTCTAAAGGTGTTTCTATTTGATACATTGCCTTAGGATTCATGGTCGAGTGATGGTGATTTTTTACAGAAATTTTTGCAAATTGCTCAAAAGTTGTTCCATACTTCCTAGAATGCTCCATACCTGCTTCTGCAAAGACTGCAGGCATTGTTCCTGAACCCAATAAACCTTCTTTAGGAATACCTTTTCCTGCTCCAGTGCCACCCAAAAGACCTTTTCCCATTTGTTCAACACCAACCGCTAATACAACATCAAAAAGACCTGCTCTTATCGAAGTCCAAGCTTCTCTAAATGCGGTTGCTCCAGTAGCACAGGCATTAGAACAATTAACTACAGGCATACCAGTTTGACCTATTTCCTGGAGTATTCTTTGGCCAACCATAGCATTAGCTTGGCCTAGATTTCCGCAATAAAGGGCTTGCATATCTTCAATAGTAAGTCCCGCATCATCTAGAGCCATTAAGGCAGCTTCTGCCCCTAAATTCGGTACGGTTCTTTCTGGAAACCTACCAAACTTAATCATGTCCACACCAATCACATATACATCACTCATTTTTTCTCCTTTAATTAAATAGGTTTAAAGAAATAGCTGATATATGAGTTACCTTCAGCATCTTTTCTTCCTAAAGCATCATCAAATACAACCTCTACTGGCATATCAAACTTAATCTTTTCAGGGTCAGGTTCGCAGTCAATAAGATTTCCTTTAATAGTTCCACCTTCATCCAGATCAACTATAGCCGAAATATAAGGAACTTCTATACCAGGGAAGGACCTAAAAACTATTGAGTAAGAATATAGTTTTCCCTTGTTACCGAGTTGTATTTTTTCCATTTTATCTCTTGAGAAGCATTTAGGGCAGACATTTCTAGAGCCCACAAAGATTGAAGCACAATCTTCGCACTTATGTCCTTCTAAATAGGGTTCTCCTTCATCAGGAATCTTTAAGTATTCAACTACTGGCAGTGCCATAATTCCTCCCTCATTTTCTTTCTTTACAAGATATAAACAGTATTATATTAACTAAGTTATTTAAAAATAGTTAGTATAAATTGAAATTTTATGTCTTTTTTTAATTCTGCATTAGGAGCTATGATAGGTTTTAGCTTGGGTGGGCCTATAGGAGCATTAATTGGGGGGGTGATAGGTTCAAAATTTGGTTCACGTTCTTCAAACTTTAGATCCCGACAGTCTTATACAAATAACCAAAAGCAACAAACCGCCTTTTTTGTTGCCTTATTTGCTTGTTTTGCAAAATTAGCGAAAGCAGATGGACATGTAAGCAAAGAAGAAGTTAAAACCATTGAATCTTATATAAAAGAAAGATTTAAATTTGATCAGGAACAAAGATTATTTGCCATTAAGATTTTTAACCAAGCAAAAGATGATCAAACTACTTATCAAGATTATGCAATGCAGTTAGCTAGCTTATTAGGTCCAAACAAGAATGCCTTAGTTATGTTTTATGAACTTCTATTTGAGCTAGCAATGTCAGATGGTGTATTAGATATTAAAGAAGAAGAGTTACTAAAAAATACAACTAATATATTCGGAATAGATTCTAATCTTTTTAGAGATCTAAAAAGAAAATTTTCTGAGTCAGGAGATGACCCCTACAAAGTACTAGGAGTTGAGCCTAGTATGCCTTTTGACCATATTAAAAAAATATATTTAAAGAAAAGAAAAGAATTTCATCCCGACACTCTTATATCTAAGGGTCTACCTGATGAATTGATTGATAGGGCTAGAGAAAAATTTATAGAAATCCAAGAAGCTTTTAAAGAAATTGAAAAGAGGGAAAAATAAAAGTTGTCTTATTTATTTTTTTTGATTAGCTTGGTAGTTAGGAAACGTGATGAAAGTAGTTGTTAGTGGAACAGGGTTATATACACCCTCTGAATCTATAAGTAATGAAGAGTTGGTAAAGAGCTTTAATAGCTATGTAGATTCCTACAATGAGCAACATAAAGAAAAAATTTCTCAAGGTGAAATAGAACCTTTAACCCACTCCAGTGAGGAGTTTATAAAGAAAGCTTCTGGTATTGAAAACAGATTTGTAGTTGATAAGAAAGGCATACTAGACCCAAATAGGATGATGCCATCTATTGAAAGAAGGAGTAACGAAGATGTTTCTTTACAGGCTGAAATATCAGCAATAGCATGCAAAGAGGCCCTGGAAAATTCCAATAATTCAGTCAAAGATATTGATGCAGTTATTTGTGCCTGCGCTAATCTACAAAGAGCCTATCCAGCTGTAGCAATAGAGATCCAGAGTATTTTAGGAATTGAAGGTTATGCCTATGATATGAATGTAGCATGCTCATCTGCAACTTTTGCTTATCAAAATGCTGTTAATGACATTATATCTGGAGTAGCTAAGAAGGTTCTTGTAGTAGACCCAGAGATTTGCAGCGCACATTTAAATTTTAAAGATAGAGATGGACACTTTATATTTGGAGACGTTTGTACAGCCTCAGTTTTAGAAAGATCAGAAGCTGATTCAGAATCTGAAAATTTTGAGATAATAGGTACGAAGTTAAAAACAGTATTTTCAAATAATATAAGAAATAACTTTGGTTTCTTAAATAGAAGTGAGGATTCAGATTTGTTTTCTGATGATAAATTGTTTATACAGCAAGGAAGAAGGGTCTTTAGAGAGGTAGTTCCTATAGTGTCTTCCATAATCGAAGAACACCTGGAAGAAGAGGGTTTAAGTATAGATGATTTAAAAAGATTATGGCTGCATCAAGCTAATTTAGGAATGAATACACTCATAGCAAAGAGGCTTTTGGGTAGAGAGCCAACAAAATTAGAAATGCCTATTGTTCTTGATAAATACGCAAATACAAGTTCAGCAGGCTCTATAATTGCTTTCCACAAATATAGAAATGATTTGAAGGAAGGAGATATAGGAGTTATTTGCTCCTTTGGAGCTGGATATTCTGTTGGGAGTGTAATAGTACAAAAATCTTAAATGGTATGAATTTATTTGTTACTTTTGATAGAAAGTTAAAAACACTGACAAAGTTTGAATTTCTTGGTCTTTTTTTTATAAGAATATATCTTGCTTATATCTTTTGGATTCACGGAAACTCTAAGTTAACAGATGTAGAAAAGTTTTCTTCTTGGTTAGGATCTATAGATATTCCTTTCCCAGATATGGTTGCTTGGATGTTAATTAGTTCTGAGCTAATTGGAGCGCTTCTTTTGTTAGTAGGGCTCTTTGTTAGATGGGTAACCTTACCTTTACTCACTCCAATGATTCTAGCAATTTCTTTTGTTAACTGGGATAACGGTTGGTCATATGAAAATGGTGGAGTGGAACTATTAGTCACATATTCAATTCTTTTATTAGTCTTATTATTTTCTGGTGCTGGAAAATACCTAAGCTTAGACTACTGGGTTTCCTCAAGAAGATAAATTAATGAGCTTTTACGATTGTCTGAAATTAACGGAAGAACCGTTAATTGAATTAAAAAACTGGATAGATGAAGCTAACACTAATGGAGCTCCATTACCCCATGCCATGAATCTAGCAACTGTTGATAAAACAGGAAGACCATCTGCGAGAATGGTTTTGATGAAATCCCTTTCAGATGAAGGTTTAGTTTTTTTTACAGATTATTCTAGTCAAAAAGGTCGCCATCTCGCAGAGAATAGTTTTAGTTCTTGTACATTTTGGTGGCCGTCTACTGATAAGCAAATAAGAATAGACGGAGAGTGTAGTAAAGTTCCAGATTTAGATTCTGATAGGTATTTTGAGTCAAGACCTTTAGGTTCACAAATATCTGCAATAATTTCTAGGCAAAGCAGTGAAATACAAACTTATGAAGAGCTAGTGCAGGATTCAAAAAAATTTAAAGAAAAAAATAACGAAGTAAAACTCAATAGACCTGAGAGGTGGGGAGGCTATCTTTTGAGGCCTTTTAGAATAGAATTCTGGGAAAACCAATCTAATAGATTGCATAAGAGGAAGCTATATCAACTCGATTCCCATAAATGGAAAAAATCTTTGCTTTCCCCTTAGGTGTTGCATGCTAACTAAAAGAAAAATAGAATGTAAACACAAGTGACCTTTTGTAAGGGTCACCACTGATTATGCCTCAAGTAACTCTCCCAGATAACTCAAAAAAAGATTTTGACAATATAGTTACGGTAGAACAATTAGCTAAAGATATAAGCAATTCTTTAGCAAAGTCTGCTGTAGCTGCAAGAATAGATGGTCAATTGGTTGATACTTCTTATGAAATTTCAGAAGATTGTAAAGTTGAGATCTTAACTGCTAAAGATCTTGAAGGTCTTGAAGTAATTAGACATTCTTGTGCCCACTTATTGGCTCATGCCTTAAAGCAACTTTACCCAGATGTGAGATTAGCTATAGGACCTGTAATTGATGATGGGTTTTACTATGATTTTTTATTAGAGAAACCGCTTAATGAAGATGATCTTGTTGCTTTAGAGGAACGTATGAGCTCTCTGGCAAAAAAAAATTACAATATAGTCAGAGAAGTAGTTACAAAGAAAAAAGCATCAGATATTTTTAAGAAAAGAAACGAAACTTATAAGTTACAAATAGTCGAAGAAATTCCTAAAGAAGAAATTATTGCTGTATATCATCATGAAGAGTATATAGATATGTGTCGAGGACCTCATGTGACCAATACAAGGCATCTTAAAGCTTTTAAATTAACTAAATTAGCGGGTGCTTATTGGAAAGGGGATTCTAATAATGAGATGCTTCAAAGGATCTATGGAACGGCATGGAGAACAAAAGAAGAGCTAGAGCAACATTTAGAAAAGTTAGCTGAAGCTGAGAAAAGGGATCACAGAAAATTAGGCAGGAAGTTAAATCTATTTCATTTTCAAGAAGAGGCACCAGGTATGCCTTTTTGGCACCCACATGGAAAGGCTTTATATAACGAAGTAGAAAAATATTTAAGAGAAAAACAAATAGAGAATGGATATAAGGAGATTCATACACCTTCCATTTTAGATATCTCATTATGGGAGAAATCAGGTCACACTGAAAAATTTGATCAAAACATGTTTAGGACTAAATCTGAATCTAGAGAATATGCTGTTAAACCCATGAATTGTCCTGGACATGTCCAAGTCTTTAATCAAGGATTAAGAAGTTACAAAGAACTTCCATTAAGGTTAAGTGAATTTGGTTCATGCACAAGGGATGAACCATCAGGCACTTTACATGGTTTGATGAGGGTAAGAAGTTTTACACAAGATGATGCTCACATCTTTTGTTCTCTCGATCAAGTAGCAGATGAGGTTTCCAATTTTATTGATATGGTGTTTGAGGTTTATAAAGATTTTGGTTTTAAAGATATACATTTAAAAATGGCTACTAGACCCGAATTAAGGGTAGGGGATGACTTTGTTTGGGATAAGTCTGAGAATACTTTATCTGAAGTTCTTAATAAGAGGGGTGTGGATTGGGAACCTTTACCTGGAGAAGGTGCATTCTATGGTCCTAAAATTGAATTCAATTTAAAAGACTCCCTTAACAGAGTGTGGCAGTGTGGCACTATACAAGTAGATTTCTCTATGCCTGAACGATTGGGTGCAAAATATATAACGGAGAAAGGTAATAAAGAAACACCAATTATGTTGCACAGAGCAACTTTAGGTTCCTTTGAAAGGTTTATAGGAATCCTGATTGAACATTACGGGGGTGCCTTCCCAACTTGGCTCTCTCCTGTACAAGCTGTGGTTTTAAATATAAGTGATAAACATAAAGAATATGCTATTTCGGTAAAAGAATCTTTAATAAAAAATGCCTTTAGAGTCGAAAGTGACTTGAGGAATGAGAAGATCACTTATAAAATTCGCGACCACTCTATTCAAAGGACACCTTATCTTCTAGTAGTAGGAGATAAAGAGGTAGAAAATAATACTATTTCAGTCCGAACTAGAGGGGCAGAGGATTTAGGACCAATGTCTATAGAAGACTTTAGTATTCTTTTAAAGAACGAGATAGAAACTAAAAAATAGAGAGGAGGAATAGATAATAAATAGAAGATATGAAAAGAAGTCTGATAAAAGACTTGCTATAAATGAAAGAATTAAGGCTAACAAGGTTAGGTTAATAGGAGAATCAGGCGAACAGCTAGGGATAATCCCTCTTAATGATGCTCTGAAGATAGCAAAAGAGAAATCACTAGATTTAGTTCAGATGGTTAAGGAAGGAGATCCATTAGTCTGTAGACTCATGAATCATGGCAAACACTTGTTTGAATCCAAGAAGCAAAAAACAGCTTCTCGGAAGAAACAGAAAAGAATCCAAATAAAGGAAATAAAGTTTAGACCAGTAACTGAAGAGAATGACTATCAAATTAAGGTTAATAAAATAAAAAGTTTTTTAGAGAATGGGGATAGAGCTAAGGTAACATTGAGATTTAGAGGAAGAGAAATGGTTCATCAACAAATAGGTTTAGATTTATTGAAAAGAGTAGAAACAGACTTGGAAGATACCGCAGAGGTAGAACAATTTCCAACCTTAGAAGGACGTCAGCTAGTGATGATGATGGTTCCAAGTAAAAAATAGAAGGAAAATATGCCAAAGCTTAAAGTACATAGTGGAGCAAGAAAAAGATTTAAAGTCACTGGAAGTGGACTTAAAAGAAAAAAATCTAATAAAAGTCATATACTTACCAAGATGTCCACTAAAAGAAAAAGACAACTTAGAGGAACAACTTCAGTTTCAAGAGGTGATGATAGGCTTGTTCAAAGGATGTTAAGGAAAAAAAATTAAGATAGATAATTATGTCAAGAACTAAAAATAGTGTACAAAGCAGAAGGCGTCATAAGAAGATCTTAAGGCGGGCTAAAGGATATAGAGGTGCCAGAAGCAGAACCTTTAAGGTAGCCAAACAGGCAGTTATGAGAGCTGGACAGTATGCCTATAGAGATAGAAGACAAAAGAAAAGAACCTTTAGGTCTTTGTGGATCTTAAGAATTAATGCAGCAGCGAGAGAGAATGGTATTTCTTATAGCAGATTAATTGCTGGATTAAAAAAGGCCAATATTTCTCTCGACAGAAAGACTTTAGCTGATATTGCTGTTCATGATAAAGAAGCTTTTAGTCTAATTGTCGCCGAAGCTAAGGAGCAATTGGCTGCTTAAAAAAAATTTCTCTATCAAATTCTCCCACTAAAGCTCATTCTATCTATAATGATGTTTCTAATTATCTTAAAGCAAAAGAGTTAAATGAAAATTTCTACGATAAGAAAAAAAGCTTTAAAAACGCTTAGAGAATCCCGTGATTTATCTGAGCTATCTAAGATACATAAAGATCTTTTAGGTAAAAAAGGTGAAATAAATCTTTTACTAAAGGGGCTTAGTTCTATACCTATAGAAAAAAGAAAAAAAGTAGGCAAATCTTTAAATCTTCTGAAAGTAGAACTTCAAGATGCATATTTAACTAGAGCTCAACAATTTAAAGAAAATTCCTCTTTAGATAAATTAACATCTGAAAGTATAGACATAACATTACCCGGAGGACAGGTAACTTTAGGTACACTTCATCCTGTTAGTTCTGCAATTAGAGATATTAGTAAATTTTTTACTAACTTAGGTTTCGAAGTCGTTTTAGGACCTGAAATTGAGACCGATTATTATAATTTTGAAGCCCTGAATATACCTGAAGATCATCCAGCTAAAGATATGCATGATACTTTTTACCTTGAAAATGGAAGGTTACTTAGAACTCATACTTCACCAGTGCAAATTAGAACTATGCAGAAGAAAGGACCTCCTATTAGGATGATTTGTCCAGGAAGAGTTTTCAGAAAGGATTCAGATTTAACTCACACCCCTATGTACCATAATATAGAAGGTTTAGTAGTTGAAGAGGGTGCTTCTTTTGCAACCCTAAAAGGCTTGATAAAAGATTTTCTTATTGATTTCTTTGGGGAGAAAGTGGAGTTAAGGTTTAGACCTTCTTATTTTCCCTTTACTGAGCCTTCAGCAGAAGTCGATATAAAGTGGAAGAAAGGTTGGTTAGAGATTATGGGTTGTGGGATGGTTCACCCTAATGTCTTAAAAAATTGTGGTATAGATGAACAAAAAAATCACGGATTCGCTTTTGGACTAGGTCCAGAAAGAATCGCAATGCTTAAATATGGAATAAAGGACTTAAGATATTTTTTTGAAAATGATCTTAGGTTCTTAAAGCAGTTTTAGATTTATCATGTTGGTCACAATAAATTGGCTTAAAGAGTTCGTAGAAATTAAAACTCCAGCAGACAAATTATGCGAACAATTAACTATGTTGGGCCTGGAAGTAGAAGAATTAAAATACTTTGAGTCTTCTCTATCAGGAAAAGATGCAATTTTGAAGCTCGATATAACTCCAAATAGAGGAGACTGCTTTAGTATTCTGGGAGTAGCTAGAGAAATAGCAGCTTTAAATAAGATTCCATTGAGATTACCTAGAGTTAAAAGTATAAAAGAACAGATCAAAAGCCCTTTCTTGATCAAGACTCATGAAGCTGCTCCCAGATATGTTGGAAGATATATAGACCAAATTAATATAAATCAAAAAATTCCTTCTCTTATTAAAGAACGATTGAAACTTAGCGGAATAAAGTCTATTGATCCTATTGTAGATATAACCAACTATGTATTATTAGAATTAGGACAACCCCTTCATGCATTTGATGCAGACAAGTTACAGGGTGATATAGAAGTTAGATTTGCAGAGCAAGGAGAGAAGATATCTTTACTTAATGAGGAGGAGATTAAGTTAACTAAAGACTGCCTTGTTATATCTGATAAGAAGAATTCTATAGCTTTTGCAGGAATAATGGGTGGGAAAGAATCAGGGATAAGCACTAAAACGAAGTCAATTCTTCTTGAAAGTGCTTTTTTTAAACCAAATATAATTAGAGGTAAAGCGAGAAGGTTTGGGTTGCAGACCGATGCTTCAATGAGATTTGAAAGGGGTGTTGATTACAATTTACAAAAAGTTGCAATAGAAAGAGCTAGTAGTCTTATAAAATTACACTTAGGTGGTTTTTTTGGACCTATTCAAGAAGCTGTAAGGAAAAATCATTTACCAAAAAAAAAGTTAATCTCATTGGATAGCTCTAAGGTGAATAAACTTTTAGGAGCATCAGTTCCAAAAAAAGATATTTTGGATACCTTGGGAAGCTTGGGCATAACCACCAAGACTAAGAAGGGCTCCAATAAGATTACCTCTGATGTGCCTCCATGGAGGTTTGATCTTTCTATAGCAATGGATCTTATTGAAGAAATAGCTAGATGCAAAGGTTATGACAAAATTTCTCCAGAGTCTCTAAAGCCTCTACCGAGAAAAAATTATAATAATAAAGTTTTATCTTTAGATGAATTGCCATTCCTTTCCTTTGGTTACAACGAAGTTATAACCTATTCATTTATTGATGAAATTAGTGCAAGATCTTCCTCACCTAAAGATTCTTTAATTTATGTATCTAATCCCATTTCTTCAAATATGTCAGTTATGAGACCGAGTTTACTACCAGGTCTTTTACAAACATTTATTTATAACTCAAAAAGAGGATCAACGGACTGTAAGATAGTAGAACTGGGAAGAGCTTATAAGAAAACATCTAAAACTGGGGTAGAAGAAAAAACTTATATCTCAGGATTAATATCTGGCTATAAAGAAAAAATTCTATGGTCTGAAAAACCTAGACCAGTTAGCTTTTTTGATTTGAAAGGTCATCTAGAAGCTGTTTACTCCTTTTACACCCAACCAATAGAATTTAAAAAGGGTTCACATCCTTTTCTTCATCCAGGAAAGACAGCAAACATAAACTTAAAGAGTAAAAAAAATACTATAGGAGTTATTGGATCTTTAAATCCAAAAATATCAGAAAGATATGATTTAAAAGAAGATATATATCTATTTGAGATATTAGCTGAAAGTTTAGAAAAAGATATCTCAAAAAGATTTAAAGATTTTTCTAGACAACCTTCTATACACAGAGATCTTTCTTTCGTTGTCGACAATCAACTAGAAAGTTCTAAATTAATAAGCTTAATTTCTAAAAATGCTGGAAAAAATTTAGTAGACCTTGAAGTTTTTGATGTTTACGAAGGTAAAGGTATACCAAAAGGGAAGAAGAGTTTAGCATTTGCCCTAACTTGGCAATCTAAAAAAAGAACCCTTGAAGATAAGGAAGTTGATGTTTATATAAAAAAGATTGTAAGCTGTCTTTCTAAAGAACTGGGAGCAAAGCTAAGAGATTAATGACAAACACAATAAAAAAATCAGATCTTATAGAGAACCTCCACATAACCCTAGGTTTAAATAAGAGAGAATCTAAAGAATTGCTAGAAGCTTTATTAGAGGAAATAATATTATCTCTTGAAAAGAATGAAGATGTAAAACTTGCCGGTTTTGGTAATTTTAATCTTATAGAAAAGGATGAAAGAATAGGAAGAAATCCAAAGACAGGTGAATCTGCAGTAATTTCCGCTAGGAAGGTTGTTGCTTTTAGAGCAAGTCAAAAGCTAAGAAAACAAACTTCTTTGTATGATGGTGAGTGAATTTCTACCCATTCCAGATAAAGATTATTTTCCTATTAGTGAAGTTGCTGATTTATGCAAAGTTAAAACTCATACACTAAGATTTTGGGAAAAGGAATTTAAAGACCTAAGTCCTGTTAAAAAGAAGGGTAATAGACGTTACTATCAAAGAAAAGACATCCTCCTTGTAAGAAGAATTAGAAGCCTTTTGTATACTGAAGGACTAACGATATCAGGTGCAAAGAAGAACCTCCTTCAAAAAGAAAAAAAATATTTTCAAGATTCTAATCAAGAGACTATAAGAGAGCTTAAAGATATTCTTAAAGATCTTGATAACATTAACTGACTCTTTAAACTTCGGGGCGTGGCGCAGTCTGGTAGCGCACTAGACTGGGGGTCTAGTGGTCGCCGGTTCAAATCCGGCCGCCCCGACCAAAAGATTATTCATAAAAGTACTATACATATTATTTATACATTGATATAATTCAAAATGATATCAGGGGATTCCAAATTTCTCCCCAGAAAAACCTCTCCAAGGTAAATCCTCTGATTATTAAGCAGGGTGTGGTAATCACCTTTTTAGCTGAAAAGCTTTTTCTTTCCCCGCCCTGCTTTTCTTTGGTAGATGAAACTCTTTTTATTTGGTTGGGCGCTATGAAGTTTCATCTACCACCAAAGACCTTGTTTCAAATGCTTTATCAGGTCAAAATAGCAAAATGAGTTTCTCTTTAACTTTTCCTAACGGTATAGCTCTAGTTGTTGGAGGTAGTGGTGGTATAGGTTCAATGGTAGCTAGACGCTTAGTAATGGCTGGAAGTAAAGTTGCTATTACTTATTTTAAGAATAAAAAAGCTGCTGAAAGCTTATGTAATTCTTTGAATAAGAAAGAAGAAGCATGTAAAGCTTATGAACTGGATATCCGTAATTCTAAAGATATAGCTAAACTAGTAGAAACTTTAATAACAGAAAATTCTTCTATTCATACAGTGGTTAATTCCGCCGGCTTTGATATTCCCCAAGAAATGATATCTGAGATAGATACGAATACTTGGAAAGAAGTTATAGATTCAGATGTTCATGGGTTCTTTAATCTAGTAGCTTCTTCTTTAAAGCAATTAAGAAAAGAAGGAGGTTCATATATCTTTATTAGTTCTGCGGGTCTTCTAAGATACCCCCCAGGAGATGTTTTGTCTGTTGCTCCTAAAGCGGCTATCGAATCTCTCATAAAGGGTATTGCTAAAGAAGAAGGAATACATAATATAAGAGCAAATAGTATTGCTTTAGGAATAATAGAGACAGGAATTTTCTTAAGATTAAAAGCAGAAGAAGACAGTTTCTTTGACGAAGATTGGGAAAAGGCGGTATTGCAGAATCTAGCAATTAAACGTTTCGGTAAACCAGAGGAGGTTGCTGATTTAGTTGTTTTCCTAGCTTCAAAGGAATCTGGCTACATTACGGGTCAACTTATAGCTGTAGATGGAGGTTATAGTATTTAATAAAGACATCTATGTCTGATAAGGATATTTTAGAATTACTTAGATCAAGAAGAGCAGATTTTTTAACAATTCTTGGGGGAGAGGTTAAAGACTTTAATTCTTCTCCACCTGAATTAAAAATGCAATTTGATGTGGGAAAAGAATTTTGTCATTCTGGGGGTAAAATTATTCAAGGCGGTTTTATTACGGTAATGTTAGATGCTCCTATGGCCCATTTAGTTATAGGTTTATTAGACTTTAAAATAAATCCAATAACTTTAGATATAAATGTAAGCTTCTTGAAATCAGCAGGCCCAGGAAGACTCCTTAGTATCTCAAGAATAACCAAGTTAGGAAGAAGTACAGGTTTTTTAGCAAGCGACCTGTTTCAAGGAGATTCCATAGTAGCCACAGCTACTTCAACAGTAAAACTAATACCTATGGACAAGAGTTAAACACCAAAGTCCCAAGAAAGACCATCGTGGTATTTCTTTAAGATTTGTTTAGCTATCAATATTCTGTGAACTTCATCCGGTCCATCAGCTAATCTTAAAGTTCTGAAGCCTTGGAACATTCCAGCAAGAGGTAGATCACTTGATACGCCTCTCCAACCATGTATTTGTATTGCTCGATCTACTACTCTACTTCCTGCTTCAGGAACAAAAACTTTAATTGCAGAAATATCAACCCTTGAGTCACCTTCTTTGTCCATAATTTCAGCGCAATGAATGGTCATAAGCCTAGCTGCTTGAATGTCTATATATGAGTCTGCTATAAAACCTTGAATAAACTGCTTGGTTTCTAATTTACCTCCGTGTACTTCTCTTTCCGTAGAGTAACGAACCATAATGTCAAAAGCTCTCCACATCTGACCAATAGTATTCATGCAGTGATAGACTCTGCCAGCTCCCAGTCTATCTTGAGCAGCCTGATGTCCAGAACCCCTAGCACCTAAAGCATTATCTAGCGGAACCCTGACATCCTTGTATTTTATTTCCATGTGATCCCCACCTGTATGGCCCCAAATAGGAACAGATCTAATTCTTTCAACTCCTGGAGTATCAGTCGGAACTATAATTTGGGTCATTTTCATATTAGCATTTCCTGCATCATCGTCGTCGCCTTCAGTTCTGCACATTACTACTAAGAAATCTGCTCTTTTTCCGTTTGAAGTCATAATTTTATGGCCATTTATAACCCATTCGTCTCCATCTTTAACAGCACTTGTCTGAAGAGATCTAGGATCAGAACCGGGAACGTCAGGCTCAGTCATGGAAAAACCGGACTCCATTTCTTGATTAATTAGAGGAATAAGCCATTTTTTCTTTTGCTCTTCAGTACCGTATTTAACTAAAATCTTTTGGTTTCCAGAATTTGGAGCTATCACGCCAAATAATCTGTTTCCAAGAGGAGACCAGGCTAAGACTTCATTCATATAAGCATGAGTAAGAAAGCCGTTACCCATTCCTCCATATTCCTCCGGTAGGTGAGGAGCCCAAAGACCCTGCTTTTTTACTTCTTTTCTTATTTCCTTCCTTAATTTTGCTGATTTGTCACCTCCAGCATAAATTTCTCCTTCATTAGGAATTATTCTATTTGCAACAATGTCGGCAGTTCTTAATCTAATATCATTAATTTCATCAGAAAGCGTGGGTATAGGTGCAATTTGCATTTTTTCCTCCAATTTTTACTTAATTTACGTAAGATGCATAAACCTTGCAAGCTTTTGTGAGTAAGAATATTATCAATTTCAGAAAGAGATAATTATGACTTGGGAAGAAGATCTAGAAGAGAAGAAGAAAAGAGCTGACTATGCTAAGGAAATGGGAGGCATTGAAAGGATAGCAAAGCACTATACTCAGGGAAGGTTAACAGTAAGAGAGAGGATAGATTTGCTTCTTGATGAAGGGTCTTTTCACGAAACAGGTGAAATTACTGGAAAGGTTTCTTACGATGAGGATGGCAATCTAAAAGACTTTATTCCTTCAAATTTTATTTTTGGTAGAGGGACTGTAAAAGGAAAAAAAGTAGTAGTAGCAGGAGACGACTTTACAGTAAGAGGAGGAGCTGCTGATGCAAGAATAGGAAATAAATTCCTTTATAGTCTTAAATTAGCAGAACATTTGAGAATACCTTTAGTAAATTTGGTGGATGGTAGTGGAGGTGGAGGAAGTGTTAAAACTCTTGAAACTATGGGCGCTACATATGTTCCTGGACTTCCAGGTTGGCAAAATATCGTTAGGTTATTAAGTATGGTCCCTGTTGTTGGAGCCTGTATGGGTTCAGTCGCAGGTTTAGGTTCTGCAAGAGTTGTCGCCTCACATTTTTCTATTATGGTCAAAGAAACTAGTCAAATGTTTGTAGCTGGTCCTCCTGTTGTTGAGAGAGCTTTTGGGTTAAAGATGGAGAGAGAGGAGCTTGGAGGCAGTAAGATTCATACCTCGACTTCAGGTGCTGTTGATAATGAAGCATCAAGTGAAGAAGACGCTTTTGAACAAATTCAAACATTTCTTTCATTCCTTCCCCCCAATGTATGGGAATCCCCTCCAAGAAAAGAAACCGATGATCCAATTGATAGAAAAGAAGAAGATCTTGTATCGATAATCCCTAAGGATAGAAAAGCCCCTTATGAAATAAGAGATATATTAAGCTTGGTTTTAGATAAGGAGAGTTTTTTTGAGATAGGGTCAGGACATGGTAAGTCTTTAGTAACTGGATTGGCTAGATTATCAGGCTACTCAGTAGGTATTTTAGCGAATGATTGTAACTTTGATGGAGGTGCAGTTACAGCACAAGCTTCTGAAAAAATGACAAGATTTATTGATGTTTGTGACACCTTCAACATACCTGTCGTTAATTTTGTAGACAATCCTGGTTTTCTTATAGGTTTGCAGGCTGAGGAATCAGGTGTAATAAGATATGGTGTAAGAGCTCTGTACGCTGTATGGCAAGCATCTATACCTTGGGTTTCGATTATAGTTAGGAGGGTTTTTGGGGTTGCAGGAGGAGGTCATGGTAATTCAGATTCTCTTAACCTTAGATATGCTTGGCCTTCCGGTGATTGGGGTTCTCTTCCTATAGAAGGAGGTGTTATGGCAGCTTATAAAAGAGATATTGAATCAAGTAGTGATCCAAAAGCAAGGCAAAAAGAGATAGAACAATCTCTTGATAGGGTAAGATCTCCATACAGAACAGCCGAGATGTTCGGAATAGAAGAAATAATAGATCCTAGAGACACTAGGCCATTACTTTGTGATTGGGTAGATAGTGTTTATAAGAATTTACATCAAGATTTAGGTATCAAAAAAAGGACGATAAGACCTTAGGTAATGATTAGTGAAACTACATTCCAGAGCGATTATAAAATTCTAGTTCTAAAGATTTTTATTTTTTTAACTCTAATTTTTTTTCTAAGTTGTTCAAAAAACGTTGCTAAGGAATCTTTGAGGCAAACTGAACAAGGGGAAGTAATTGGATATAAAGACGAAAATAAGACCTTTTCTTGGAAAGGAGTGCCGTTCGCTCAGCCTCCAGTTGGAGAGCTGAGGTGGAAAGCCCCTAGGGAAGCTAAGAAGTGGCAAGGAGTACTTAAAGCTCTTGAATTTAAAGAAGCTTGTTTCCAACCTTCTTCTTTAAGACAAGATACTAAAGAACCTTGGATAGGTTCTGAAGACTGCTTGTATTTAAACATCTGGAGTCCTAGGTTCAAAAGCTCAGAGGTGTCTTCACTTGATACAAAACTTCCAGTTATGATGTGGATTCATGGAGGGGGTAATGTCATTGGAGCTGCTGATACTTATGATCCAAGTCTATTAGTTGCTAGCCAACAAGTTATTGTTGTAACCATACAATATAGAATGGGTCCTCTTGGTTGGTTTAGACACCCCGCATTCAGTGAAGACAATGCAACAAAAGAAGACTTATCAGGGAATTATGGGACACTTGATTCAATCATGGCCCTTCGGTGGATAAAGAAAAATATAGAAAATTTTGGAGGAGACTCAAATAATGTAACTGTATTTGGAGAATCAGCAGGAGGTCATAATACCGCTGCAATATTTTCTTCACCTTTAGCTCAAGGTCTGTTTCATAAGGCTATAGTTCAAAGTGGGCTCGTTTCGCATTCATCAATACAAGACGCGGAAAATTACCTCATAGGTGATGGAATAGCAGGTACAGTTAGTTCTAAAGAGGTTATTAATCAAATCCTTCTTTCAAGTAATAAAGCACCAGATTTAGAATTGGCCAGAGAAATTCAACAAGATATGCAGAGTGAGGAGATTAGGTCTTTCTTAAGAGAACAGTCTCCACAATCTTTATTAAGTGCATACAGAGAAGCTTCACCTAAAAGATCTGGAATGACAAGAGTTTTTCCTGATGGACACGTTATACCAAAACGTGGTATCTATGAGATATTCGAAAACCCTTCTTTAAAAAGAGTACCAGTGATTTTTGGAACTAATAGGGATGAAAGTAAATTTTTTAATGCCTTGAATCCTAGATTTGTAGAATGGAAAGAAGCTTCAGGTGTGTTTTCTTTTATAGGGAATATGCCTGTTTTAATAAAAGAACCAGAACATTATGATGCAGTTAGCTACTATGGCTCAGCAGATTGGAAAAGAAGAGCAGCTGATACTCCAGCAAGGAAATTAGTTGAATCAGGCCATAAATCAACTTTCGTTTACAGGTTTGATTGGGATGAACTCCCTCTCTTTAATGGAATGGATTACTCTAAGCTATATGGTGCTGCTCATGCTCTCGAAATCATATTTGTTATGGGAGGTGCTCTGGATAACAATATTGTTAGAACCTTCATTGTAGGGAAAGATGCTTTTCCAGCTGCTAAAAAACTTTCTGGACAAATCATGTCTTATTGGGGTGAATTCGCTTATACAGGTAATCCAGGAAAAGGAAGAAAACAGGATTTGCCTGAATGGAAATCCTGGTCATTAGGCAATGAAGAAAAATATATAGTCTTTGATTCAGAAAATGATAAAGGAATCTTTATGTCAAACGATGAATATACTGGAGAAAATATCCTTTCAAAATTACTAAATGACGATAGACTTCATATGCAAGATAAATGTGAAACGCTATTCGGCATTTCTTATTCTGATGGAAGTGGGTTTTCTGAAGAAGTCTTTAATGATTTTGCTGAAGGAGCTTGTATGAATTTAGATTATTCTCTATTAGTAGAAGAGTTTGAAGATATGGATTCTAGAATAATGCGAGAAGAAGAATAAATAAAAGGAGTAATAAATGACTAAACAAGTTGATTTTTATTTTGATTTTGCAAGTCCAAATGCATATTTAAGTCATAAAGTTGTATCAGGTATAGAGGAAAGAACCGGTGCCAAGTTTAATTATATCCCTGTTCTTTTAGGAGGAATTTTTAAAGCCACAAATAACAAACCTCCAATGGAAGCTTTTTTTGGAATTATGAATAAAAATGAGTATCAATCTATTGAAATGCAGCGCTTTCAAGAAAGACATGGAATAGATAAATTTAAAATGAATCCACATTTTCCAGTTATTTCACTTCAAATAATAAGGGGAGCAGTTGGAGCGCAAAAGGATGGGTATTTAGATAAATATATTGATGAAGTCCTTAAGCATATGTGGGAGGAACCTAAAAAAATGGATGATCCAGCTGTAATCAAAGAAGCTCTCACTGAATCTGGCTTCGATGCAGAAAGATTAATGGAACAAATGCAAGATCCTGAGATCAAGGCTCAACTGATATCCAATACAGAAGAGGCTGTGAATAGAGGAACTTTTGGTATTCCCACTTTTTTTGTTGGAGAAGAAATATTCTTTGGAAAGGATACTCTTTGGCAAGTTGAGGAGCTATTAAGGGATTAAACTCTTAACTTCATTGAAGAGGTTTAGTTAAGAAAACTATCATCTTTTTGTAACATCAGGTCATAAAGTGGTTGATAGCTTGCCCACAAAGCCATGTCAGTTCCTACTTGGGTTTTGGTAAGTTTGGCAACATCGTCTGGAATTCTTTCCATTTGACCAACACTTTCTGCCATTAATTGAGATTGACAAGATCTTTCCATAGAAAGAAACAACCATAAGGTTCCGTCTATAGTATTTCCAGTAGTTAGAAGACCATGATTCTTTAGGATAACTGCTTTTTTATCTCCAAGAGCTTCTGCTATTCTGTCTCCTTCTGAAGACTCATAAACTACTCCAGTGTAATCATCAAAAAGAGTATGGTCTTCAAAGAAAGCACATGCATCCTGAGTTATTGGCTCAATAAGGCGACCCAGCGATGAAAAAGTCTTACCGTACATGGAGTGAGAATGAGCAGCAGAATTAACATCAGGCCTAGCTTTATGTAAAGCTGAATGGATAGCAAATGCAGCTGTATTCAGAGGCCTATCGCCTTGTACCACTTCTCCTTCTTTACTAACCAGAAGCAGATCAGAAATACGTATTTGTTCAAAATGAACTCCAAAAGGGTTTACCCAAAAATAATGAGGGAATTCAGGATCTCTTAAAGTTATATGTCCTGCTAGACCTTCATCAAATCCAAAATGAGCAAATAACCTGAAACCGCTTGCTAGTCTTTCTAATTGATGTCTTCTTAATTCTTCAGTTGTTTTGCATTCAACTGGACTTAGAGCCCCTTTTTCTTTCTGTGGGATCTTACCCAACGTAACATCTATAAAATCTGGTTTCTTTTCAGTCATTTTTTTT
>TARA_B100000686_G_scaffold152776_1_pt1 | contig 29884 bp, 25 predicted proteins | sample TARA_B100000686 | Tara Oceans TARA_B100000686 (sample SAMEA2622733) | marine metagenome | biome: marine biome (ENVO:00000447); feature: marine epipelagic mixed layer (ENVO:xxxxxxxxx); material: "saline water (ENVO:00002010), including plankton (ENVO:xxxxxxxx)" | depth 150 m | reverse complement strand
AGACCCATCAGCGAAGGTCAAGTGAACCATCTTCGATCGCGGTGCCACCGAGTTGAGATCAACCAAATTCTTTGCGACCAGTCCAGCTGCAGCACCGGCGACCGTGGGTTCGACGAGTGACGGGAAAACATTGTTTGTTCCCGTAGACATTGGAACCAAGATCGCCTCAGGCCAAGCCCTAGCTATAGTCCGATTTGTTCCATCACCGCCGAGCGTGATTATTACTCTGATCCCACGTTCTTTCATGGCGAGAGCAGCCCGCGCGGTGTCCATAGGGTCGACGCGCGCGCCGACATCAAGAATTTCGAGATCTGCTTCCACCGGTAAATCAGTCAACGCGCCGCTCGCGATTCCGAAAGGCTCCTTCATAGCGACCACGTGTTGTGTCCCAGCGGCTACGGCCCCTATGACAGCGCGTGCAATACGATTCCGTTTGTCTTCAGCGCTCGAGACACCTCCGCGGGCCGCCACGCGGCGGATATCACGTCCAGAAACGGGGTTTGCGATGATGCCAACGCTCTGGGATTGATCTGTCACAGTTCCACCCTAGGCAAGGAAACCGCTAGGTATCTGCTACAACACCCTTGTGACTCAACCTCCAGTGGTGCTAACTATTGCGGGCTCAGATTCAGGAGGAGGTTCTGGACTCCAAGCGGATTTGCGAACCTTCGCAGCCCAATCGGTTCACGGTGTGTGCGCGTTGACCGTGGTGTCTTCTCAGAACACTGAAGAATTTCGGTCAGCACTCGCGATCCCGGCTCCTGTTGTGCGGTCCCAGATCGAAGCAGTCCTAGATGACTTTGAAGTCAAGGTAGCTAAGACTGGACTGCTCTATTCCGAAGAAAATATTCGGCTCATATCAGAGATGGCCGACGTCGGGCTTTTGCCACCGTTGGTTGTAGATCCAGTCATCGTGAACCGTCATGGAGAACCTTTGTACGAGGCCTCAACCATCGAATTGATACGACGAGATTTGATACCCAAGGCTTTGGTAATCACCCCCAACCATCTCGAAGCGATGCATTTACTAGGAACCGAACTAGATGAAGACATTGAAGCTTTGTCTGATGCAGCTCTGCGTCTAGCCGCAATGGGCCCAACTGTCGTGGTGTTAACCGGCGGGCGGCGGGCGGCGCCAACAATGATTGACGTTGTGGCATATGACGGAGAAGTAGTGCTCTTTGAGGTTGAACGCTGTTGGACCAATAACGTGCGGGGCACAGGTGACACTTTCTCAGCAGCAATTGCAGGTGGACTAGCTAAGGGCATACCAATGCTTGAGTCTGTGAGTAGAGCCCAAGCCTTCACCGCGGAAGCGGTCAACAGTGCCGCGAATTGGACTCTTGGTGCCGGCGAAGGACCAATCGGTCATCTGGGTCACTCTGACACGGCTGGCCTAGACTGATGACGCTCGAACTCGATTGAGCCTTTGGGAGACACTTGTGACGCGAGAGCAGTGGCAAAAAGAATATGAGGCTGGCGAAATCCGCGACCTTGATTACGAGACGATGAGCGGTCTTGCCGTAGAACCGCTGTATGCGCCTCGTGATGGGGATGTCGACGAATCCATCGGTTGGCCTGGTCAATATCCCTATACACGCGGAGTGCACCCAAGCGGATACAGAGGCCGTTTGTGGACCATGCGGATGTTTGCAGGTTTCGGTACACCCGAAGATACGAACACACGATTTAAAGAGATCCTCGCCGCAGGCGGTGGAGGTTTGTCGACAGCATTCGACATGCCCACGCTGATGGGCCTTGATAGCGATGACGTTCTATCAGTCGGTGAAGTGGGCCGCTGTGGGGTCGCTGTGGACACCATCGAAGATATGAGCACCCTGTACGACAGCATCGACCTAGAACAGACAACAACGTCGATGACAATTAACGCTCCTGCAGCACCTATATGGGCAATGTTCGTCGCGAATGCCGAAGAGCAAGGAGCTGACAGAAGCAGGTTGGGTGGAACGCTTCAAAATGACATTCTCAAGGAATATCAAGCTCAAAAAGAATGGGTTTTCCCTCCCCGGCCCTCGATGCGTCTCGTCGCGGACACGATTGAATTCGCGAAAAATGAAATGCCCCGATGGAATTCCGTATCTATCAGCGGTTATCACATCAGAGAGGCAGGTTCTACAGCGGCACAGGAACTGGCTTTCACGCTGGCCAACGGATTCGCGTACGTCGAAGCGGCCATCCAGCGAGGTCTGCCCGTGGATGACTTCGCGCCAAGGTTGAGCTTCTTTTTCAATGCACATATCGATTTCTTCGAAGAGATCGCGAAATATAGGGCCGCCCGCAGAATCTGGGCCCGATGGATGAAAGACCATTATGGAGCTCAAGACCCCAAATCGATGATGCTGCGCTTCCATACGCAGACAGCGGGCGTATCGCTGACGGCGCAGCAACCTGAAATAAATATTGCCCGCACAGCGATCGAAGCTCTGGCCGGGGTGTTGGGCGGCACCCAGAGTTTGCATACGAACTCAATGGATGAGGCGCTAGCTCTTCCGACCGAAAAAGCGGCCCGAATAGCTTTGCGTACCCAGCAAGTTCTTGCGCACGAAACCGGAGTTACCGATGTATTGGACCCATTGGGTGGAAGTTGGTTTGTAGAAGAGCTGACTGATCAGTTAGAAGCCGAAGCGGAAGCAATGTTTAGTCACATTGCCGAAACCGGAGACGGATCGATGTTGGAAGGAGCTTTTGAGCTAATTGACGAGGGTTGGTACCAAGGAAATATCGCCGACTCGGCCTATGAGTTCGAAAAGAAAGTGAATGCTGGTCGTCGAATTGTGGTCGGCGTCAACGACTTCACTGAGGGCAACGAAGAAGATCAGATCGATCTTTTGAAGATTACGACAGAAGATGAACAACGCCAGATCAAACACCTGCAGCAGATAAAAGCTGACCGTAACCAGGCAGCTGTTGACGAAGCGCTCATTGCTTTGAGTCGCGCGGCGGAAACTGACGCGAATCTGATGTTGCCATTGATCGACAGTGTTCGAACACGTGCGACGGTTGGGGAAATAATGAACACACTCGCTGAGGTCTTCGGTCGATACCAAGAAAAGCCTTTTATCTGAACAAGAGCGACCGTTCCGTTTGGGGTGTAAAGACGGGTAGGGTCAGACCAGCGAAATTGGTCTACGGGGAATCGATGCTGCATTCGAAAGCACTCAAATTGCTCATAACGATGCTTTCGCTTACCGCGCTCATAACTGCGTGTGGCGGAGGTACCGACCAAACGCAACTTGAACGGGAACTGCAAGACCGAGCAGGTAGCGACATACTCCCAGTGGAACTTGGATTAGTTGACTGTCCGGAAGATGTCGTGATGACCCCCGAATCAGTGTTTATCTGCAACAGCGAAGTAGCCGGACAGTATTACGAACTGCAAGTCCGCATAATTGATGCTCAAGGACAGTATTCATACGCCCATAAGCACTATCCGCTGCAACTTTTGAATACAGAAGCTCTGCTAGCAGGTGAAGTGGCCTACGAAGTCGGCTTTGACGTGATGGTTGATTGTGGTGACGACGAATATTTAGTCGCGCCAATCGGAAGTACATTCAATTGCGTCGCAACCCGAGTAGAGGGGGGCGCTCAAGCCACCATTGAGGTTCGACTTGAAGACGATCAAGGTCGAATAGTTTGGAATCTTGTCCGGGCTTGAGCCTTTACTAGCAACTGCCAGCTGAATGTCATGAACCTGTTGGATGTCAATAATCTTTCTTTGGGCTTCACAGAAATAAAGCTCTTCTCCCACCTCTCCTTCACGGTCGGAGAAAAAGACCGGCTGGCGATATTGGGAATCAACGGGTCCGGAAAATCGACCCTTCTAGCGACACTCGCCGGTGAAGAGATCGCGGATCAGGGAGTCATACGCCGTCGACAAAACTTGTCTGTCGCCGTCTTGACCCAACGGCCCGCCTTAGGGGACGGAACGGTACGCGATGTTGTGGGTCGGAGTTGGCAGGGAAGAGCCGCGATGGATCGTTTGGGCTTAACGGCGCTATCTGAGACAAAAATTTCGGCGCTGTCGGGAGGTGAACACAAGCGAGCGGCGTTGGCGTCAGTCCTTCAGGACCAGGATGCTGACTTGCTGCTGTTAGACGAGCCGACGAATCACCTTGACATCGAAGGAATCGAACACCTCGAAAATGTGTTGCATGGATTCTCTGGCGGCGTTGTTTTTGTATCTCACGATCGACATCTGATCGATCGCGTAGCTACAAAGACTCTAGAGCTGACGGCCAATGGCTGGTATGTAACTGAAGGCGGATACCAAGCGCACCTTTCGGCTAAGGCTGACCGCGAGCACAAAGCGGAACAGGATGAGTCGACGCGGCTTACTTTGGCCCGGAAAGAATTGGCATGGTTGCAACGGGGAGCTCGAGCTCGAAGGAGGAAGCCCAAATCACGGCTTGCTATCGCGCATCGAACACTTGAAGTCACCGAAAAAGATGACTCTCGATCTCGTTCGCTTGCCCTAAGCGAATTTGATCAGAAACGCTTGGGGCGCAAAGTGGTGGATCTCGAACAGGTCGCAGTGTCGGTTGGGGGCCACACATTGTTTGACGATGTCACTATCAGCCTTTCCCCCAACGAGCGTCTTGGAGTGGTAGGTCCGAATGGTTCCGGCAAATCGACCCTTTTGAGTGTTATTGCTGGGGTTAGAACCCCCGATGAAGGAACCGTGACGTTTGGGTCAACTGCGCGTATCGGTTACTTCGACCAGATGGGAGAGGCGCTTGATCAGGAGTCGACAGTTGAAGAGGTGATTGCTGGGCCGGGTGCGCGTTTGGACCATAACCAAGCTGCACTGCTGCGTCGATTCTGGTTTGAACCGGCTACCCATCGAGCTCAGATCCGTTCTCTGTCGGGCGGAGAACAACGGCGCCTGCAGCTTTTGGGTGTTCTAGCGGGGGAACCGAATATTTTGCTGCTCGACGAACCCACCAACGATCTCGATATAGACACACTGCGCGCCCTAGAAGACTGGCTCGACACATTTAATGGTGCTTTGGTTGCCGTCACCCATGATCGGGTCTTTCTGGAACGTGTAGTTGACAATGTGGTTGCCATCGGGGCTGACGGCTTCAGGCATCTAGGGGCAGGTGAAGCTGTATGGGAACAAGCACGATCGAAGCCAAAGATAAGTAATCGCGTCAAGAAAAATCGCGTCGAGAAAATTCAGTCAAGTGGGCGCTCGATGTCGACTCTTCGGCATCTACTCAAAGACGTTGAGTCAGAACTTCAGCGACTTGCAGAGGAACGAGATGGCTATGTCGCCCGTCTAGACAACGAAAGCCTTTCGTATGGCTCTCGTCTCGAGATTGCAAATGGACTTACGATCGTCTTAGAGCAGTTGGAAGCTGCTGAGGTGCGGTGGCTTGATATATCGGAGGAGATGGAGAGGCGCGCATAGTCATTCCGCTACTCTGCGCCATATGAATCGGCACACACACGATTCCAGTGGAGAACTGCGACCGTTGCGTCACAGACGCCCGGTGGTTCACTGGACAGCGGTCATCGTGTCGGCAGCCATGGTCCTGGCTGGCTTTTCTGCGCTGGTCGCCGCTCTATGAGCCAGATACAAAAAGCATCGTTTCAACAGTTGTCATTGGAGCGTCTATACGAGATCTTGCACCTACGGGTTCAAGTCTTTGTCGTGGAACAGGAATGCGCATACCCCGAAATCGACAATATTGATTTCGAAGCGAATCATCTATGGATCGATGATGCTCAGGGGTTGGCTTCGTATTTGCGAGTTGTGCAAGAAGAAGAGGGTCACAGAATCGGTCGCGTAGTGACACGGGCCGATGCTCGTTCTAAAGGCCTGAGTCGAAAATTAATCCAATACGTTCTAACTACGTCAGAAGGTCCTTGGGTTCTTTCGGCGCAGTCGTATTTGCATGACTGGTACGACACTTTGGGGTTTACTCAAACCGGTGCAGAATTCCTTGAAGATGGCATTCCGCATATTCCCATGCGTAAAGAAATTGGATAGGGCCAGCTGCGCCGCTAATTAATGCCGCACATCCACGACTGTTCGTCCTTGAACGTTTCCGGCAAGGATCTCAGAACCTAGATGTGGGACTTCGTCTAAGCCGACCACTGTGGTCATATCGGAGAGAATTTCTCGTTGTAGTAAATCGTCAAGCCTCTGCCATGCATGAACCCGTTGCTCGAATGGGCACATAACTGAATCGATACCCAAGAGATTGACACCACGAAGAAGAAAAGGGATGACAGTTGTGTCGAGCTTATTGCCACCAGCAAGTCCGCAGGCTGCGACGCTTGCCCCGTATTCCATTTCTGTTAGTACGTGAGCGAGAGTTGTGTCGCCGACGGCATCTATGCAACCTCCCCAACGTTCAGAGGAAAGAGGTCCGGCGGCCGGTTCAGCTAACTCTTCTCGCGTTACAACCTGGTTAGCCCCGAGTTTCATCAAATAATCACTGGTCTCAGGGCGGCCGGTGGAGGCGGCAACCTGATAACCAGCTTGGGAAAGAAGATGAACAGCGACACTTCCCACACCCCCGGCGGCTCCCGTTACTAGCACCGGTTTCGAGCCGATTCCCTGGTCTTCCAACGCCTGCATCGCCAGCATCGAGGTCAAGCCTGCAGTGCCGACGCTCATCGCTTCGAGTTCCGAAAGGCCCTCCGGAAGTTTTACGAGCCAATCAGCGTTTAGTCGAGCTTTTTCTGCATAACCGCCCCAATGAGCTTCCCCAACGCGCCATCCAGTCAAAACCACACGGTCACCTTCGACGTATCGATCATCGCTTGAGGCGCTAACAACACCGGAAAAATCGATCCCAGGTACATGCGGATAGTCGCGGACTAAGCGTCCGACCCCGTTGAGAATCATCCCGTCCTTGTAGTTCAAAGTGCTGTAAGAGACGTCGACCGTGACGTTTCCGTCAGGTAGTTGATCATCTTCTAGCTGGGTGATTTCCGATGACACAGCCTTATCAGCCTGAGTTAGAAGCACCGCCCGGAATGTCATAAATCCTCACTTATTATGGCCCTCGTAAGGGAATCGAGTCGAGCTAGGACCTTACTCTTCTGCGGGTCATCTGTCTTATGTCGTGATAGCAGGAAATCTGTAAGATGGACGTATGTCGGAGAGACAGATTGTCAGCGTTACCGAGGCAGCACTCGAAAAGGTGCTCGAATTGCGCGCCGGAGAAGAAGACGCAGATCAACTTGCTTTGAGGATCGAAGTCGTTGGAACCCAAGGAGTTGATTATTCCTATGACCTCGCCTTTGAGGTTCTTGGTGAAGCGGATTCCGATGATGTCCCCACGCACGTAGGTGGGGGACTAACTGTGCTGGTTCCCGGGCGAGATGCTTCGAAACTCGAAGGGGCAACATTAGATATTCCGAGCAATGGCAACCAGGTAGGCCTAGTGCTTCGCAATCCCAACAGACCCGACCTTGGACCTAACGCGACTTTGGAACTTACAGGGACTATTGAAGAACAAGTCCAAGAAGTTTTAGTTAAGAGAATTAATCCGTCGATAGCCGCACATGGCGGATTCGCCGAATTAGTTCGAGTCGAAGGATCAACTGTTCTGGTCAAATTGGGTGGTGGCTGTCAAGGCTGCGGGATGGCAAACGCAACAGTTACAGCTGGCATAGAAAAAACATTGACTGAACTCATAGACGGTGTTGAGAATGTGCTTGATATAACGGATCACACATCAGGCGAAAATCCATATTTCGCTGCTACTTAACGGATAACTGCCAAGACTTCATGGCGTGTCCGAAGCAGCGCCGCCTAGACTCTCTGCAGATCGGAAACTCTTGGGGGTGACGTGCGAGGCATCGTTGGATACGGGACGTATGTTCCTTACTACCGGCTGGATCGGGCGAAGATTACTGCCGTTATGGGCGCGGGCGGAGGTAGAGGCCACCGCTCAGTAGCGGGATACGACGAGGACACCACGACTATGGGCGTCGAGGCAGCACGGAATGCTCTCCGGGGAAGCACTGTGACGCCGTCATCCATATGGTTCGCGACTGCAAACCCAGCGTATTTGGATAAAACCAATGCGACCGCCATCCAGGCTGCCCTTGATTTACCCCAAGAGACATGGGCTGTGGATGCGGGGGGCTCAGCGCGTTCTGCAGAGGCGGCGATATCAGGGGCGCGAGGCACGCCGGGTATTTCCATGGCAGTGATTTCTGACCTACGAACAGGTAACCCGACGAGTAATGATGAAAGTGGTGGTGGTGACGCCGCTGCCGCGCTTTTGTTCGGAGATGATGAAGACGCACCAGTCATTGCTCACGCAATTGGACGTGCAGCAGCCACTGGCGAATTTCTTGACCGATATAGGTTGCCGGGGGAGAACGCCAGCAGAATTTGGGAAGAACGGTTTGGAGAACAGGCCTACCTGACTTTGGCTGAAGACGCGATTGAGCGAGCTGTTAAAGAGGCAGACGTAACGCTCGAAGATGTCGACAAAGTGGTAATAGCTGGTCTCCACGCAAGAGCAGTCAGAAGTCTTTCAAGAATCGCCGGCGACAAATTGGTGGACGACTTGACTGGGCGCATCGGCAACCCGGGAGCTGCTCAGTTACCGCTGCTCGTAGCGTCGGCGCTCGATAACGCGGCCCCAGGAGAGACGATCCTCGTAGTTCACCTGGCAGACGGGGCTAACGCGAATGTTCTTCGCACTACAGACGCGATAGCCGACTACACCCCGTTCTCAAGCGTTGAATCTCAGATCGAAAACGGTAGCGACAATCTGGACTACAACCTGTATCTAACCTGGCGCGGATTTCTTGACAGAGAACCGCCGAGACGACCCGACCCCGATCGCCCCGGAGCGCCGCCGGCATTCCGTTCAGAGGACTGGAAATACGCCTTCGTGGGTTCGCGAGACCGCTCTTCGGGCGCGATCCATCTACCGCCGATGCGGGTGTCAATGGACGGTGGTGCCGTAGATGACATGGAACGAGTACGGATGGCTGATACCCCAGCGACGATCGCTACATTCACGGTCGACTACCTAGCGTTCTCTTTGTCTCCCCCCACAGTTGCTGTGGTAATTGACTTTGACGGCGGCGGCAGGTTCCAAGCAGAGATGACAGATGTAGATCCCAACGAGGTAAAAATCGGAGATCGCGTCGAAATGAGTTTCCGTCGCTTGTTTACAGCGCAAGGAATACATAACTACTTCTGGAAGGCTCGCCCACTCGCTGAATGAGTGGAATTGTTTAGTATCCCTGCAGGGATACGCTGTTATCTACCAAACTGGTATTACACAACAAAGGAAAAGTGACATGGCCTCACATGGCATAAAGGACCAAGTCGCCATCGTCGGTATGGGCTGCACGCCCTTCGGCGAGCACTGGGACAAAGGCGCCGACGACATGCTCGTCGACGCAGCGCACGAGGCGTACGCCTCGGCGGGAGTAAACCAAGATGATATTGATGCCTTCTGGTTAGGAACCATGGGATCAGGAGTGTCTGGGTTGACGCTTTCGAAGCCGCTACAAATTGACTACAAACCCGTTAGCCGTCTGGAGAATATGTGCGCGACTGGCTCGGAAGCTTTCCGAAACGCCTGTTATGCAGTTGCATCCGGCGCATACGACGTAGTCATGGCAATCGGAGTTGAGAAGCTGAAGGACAGTGGGTACTCAGGTCTGACAGGTAGTAGACCACCTAGCGATGGAACTGATTCATCACTGACTGCACCGGCTACGTTCAGCCTTCTGGCACCCGCGTACGCCCACAAGAATGGTCTTGATGACGAAACCATGAAAGAGGTTCTAACCCGCATTGCCTGGAAGAATCACAAAAATGGTGCGCTCAACCCGCGAGCCCAATTTCGTAAAGAAGTAGCGAAAGAGACAATTGCAGGCTCCCCGTTGGTGGCCGGACCCTTGGGCATATTTGACTGTTCAGGTGTCAGTGATGGCTCAGCTGCGGCAGTGATAGTTCGCGCCGAAGATGCGCATCGCTACACCGACAAACCCCTGTACGTGAAGGCATTGAGTTTTTCTTCGGGACCTGCCACTGGAGCATTGGATCCAAGCTACGACTACACGACTTTCCGGGAAGTCCGCGCATCAGCAGAAGAGGCTTATAAGCAGGCCGGTATCAATGACCCCAGAAGCCAAATAGCAATGGCTGAGGTACATGATTGCTTTACGCCGACCGAATTGGTGTTGATGGAAGATCTCGGGTTCGCTGACGAAGGAACTGCCTGGAAAGAGGCATTGAACGGAACCTTCGACCTCGATGGAGATTTGCCGGTAAACCCCGACGGGGGACTGAAGAGCTTCGGTCACCCAATTGGAGCATCAGGCTTGAGAATGCTCTTTGAATGTTGGCTTCAGCTCAGAGGTGAAGCGCCACCTGAACGTCAAATTGATTCTGACAAAACACTTGGTTTGACCCACAACCTGGGCGGTCAGCCCGGTGCTTGCGTGTCATTCGTTTCAGTTGTCGGTTCCGAAATCGGTTAAAGCGAATCAAATACGAAAATTCAACGGTCGTTCGTTCCAGCCATGTGAATGAACGACCGTTGCGCGTCCGCAAGGTCGGACATCCAACGGCTAACGCGTAGACGCCTTCCTAATGTTGAAGAGATTTGAATGCTTTATTTATCTGCGCCGCAATTCCAGACGCATCAAGCCCTAATTCAGCGTGCAGTTCCGACTCCGCGCCGTGAGGCAAATAGTCGTCAGGGGTGCCGAGTTGCAATAAGCGCGGAATTGGCCCAGAACGCCGTTGCAGGGCATCGGCTACGAGACTCCCGAATCCACCCACCCTGGTTCCATCTTCAATGGTGACCACCAACGGAAATTCAATAATTGAGCGGATCATTTCCTTGTCAACTGGTTTGAGCACTCTGGGGTCCCAGAGCTCAGCCCGCACCCCTTCTTCGGCTAGCAAACTCACTGCGGTGTTAGCCGCCGTCAACATCTTGCCTGCAGCCAATATCGCGACATCCGTCCCTTCATTAACCAGACGGGCATCCATCCCCTGACCAACATCATCTGATTCCGCGGCGTTGCCTCGCGGCCATCGAATTGCGACAGGCCCGTCCTCTATTTCAAGTGCCTGATTTAACATTATGGGTAGTTCTTGAAGCGACGAGGGCGAGAATATGGTCATGCCCGGCACGCGGGCATACATAGCGATGTCATGAACCCCATGATGTGATGCGCCGTCGGGTCCGGTAATTCCAGCCCTGTCGATGCAGATGACGACGGGAAGGCCGTGCAATCCAATGTCGTACATTACTTGGTCGAAACCGCGTGCCAAGAAAGTCGAATAAATAGCCACAAAGGGCCTGAGCCCTGCCTTGGCCATGCCAGCCGCCGACGTCAAGGCGTGCTGTTCAGCGATTCCGGTATCAAAGAATCGTTCAGGGTATCGCTGCTGAAATGGAAGCAATCCAGTAGAACCCGGCATCGCTGCTGTAATCGCTACGACGTCATCGCGACGCTCAGCAATGTTCATCAAAGCAGTGCTGAACTCGGCGGTGAAGGTATTGCCGCCGTTGGACGAAGAGTTACCAGTTACGGGGTCAAAGAGCCCAATATCGTGCAGATGTTTTTCTACGTCCGCCTCGGCCGGCGCATAACCTCGGCCCTTATCAGTAAGTACGTGCACCACTATCGGTCCATCTTCGTACGAAGAAGCGTCGCTTAAAGCTGACTCAAGTGCGTCAATGTCATGCCCATCGATGGGTCCCAGATAGCGAACTCCAAGGGTTTCGAAAAAGGCCGGAGGTTCCCACATTTCCCGCATGGCCGCAGCCGCCCCAGATAAACCCCGTTTGACCTCATCTCCGAGAGGTAAACGATTGAGAATGCTAGTGACCGCCTGACGCCCTTTCACGTAGTTAGGTGATTGACGGAGCCGAGACATCACCGTAGCTAGACGGCTCACCGTTGGAGCGTAAGATCTTCCGTTGTCGTTGAGAATAATGACGGCCCTCTGCCCGTAATGACCGAGGTTGTTGAGTGCTTCAAACGCCATCCCCCCGGTCATTGAGCCATCACCGATGATTGCCACGACTTGCCTATGTTCGTGACCCGTTAGATCGAAGCCGGCAGCCAGTCCCGAAGCCCAGCTAAGCGATGTTGAAGCATGACTATTTTCCACAATGTCATGCTCTGATTCCGTGCCACTGGGATACCCGGATAAACCATGTCGTTGCCGGAGGGATGTGAACTTGTTCGAGCGTCCGGTCACGATTTTGTGAACATAACTTTGGTGGCCAGTGTCCCAAAGAATCACGTCCCTTGGTGATTCGAAAACTCGATGTACCGCCAAGGTCAGCTCCACCGCACCCAGGTTGGACCCCAGGTGACCACCGGTTCTGGAAACAGCTTCAACCAAAAAATCTCGAATTTCGGCGCAGAGATCTTGGAGCTGGTCGCTATCAAGCGCACGCAGATCTGCAGGACTTTGGATTTTCTCTATATGCATAGGATGATCATTAGCTGGCCGGAATACGGGTCACACTATCGCCTAAAGATCGTGAGACATCGCCAGCACGACGACTCTTGTCAGCTGAACCGTATTTTTTCTAACCACCCTGCACATTTCATTCCCGCACCTAAGACCATCAGTCCGGCCAATCCATCAACCCAATAGTGATTAGCGGTGATGACTATGCCGAAACTGGTTGCAATGGGATATACCCACATGAGGATACGGGTCCATCGCGATTTCAAAATTGGAATCAAAGCAAGGGCACACCAAGCCGCCCACGCAAGATGGAGGCTAGGCATCGCCGCCCATTGATTCGAGATTGCTTGCAATGTCCCGGAATCGAACGACCAGAGACCTCCATGAACGGAGAGAGTATCGATGAAGGCAAATTCAGTCATCGAGCCGCCGTAAGGCGGTGGTGATGACAACAACCTAGGAGGCATGAGAGGAAATGTCGCAAAACCGATAAGACCGAAAGCAGTGGTGACGGCAAGTCCCGTGCGGTATCTGAGAAATCGGGCTGGGAATCTTCTAAACAAAAATATCCCTGTGGCGATCGTCACGACGAAGTGAAGACTCCCGTAGAAGACATTCCAGAACCACAAGAACCAGCCCCAATTAATGAAGAAGTTCTGGAGCTGTTCTTCGAAAAACAAACCCATTTTTTTTTCGAGATCAATTATTCGCCTAGCGTTATCTGCCGCTGTCGTCGTGGTAGCCGCAAATAAACCGTTTGAACCGAACTGATTCCTGATTCGCGCATAAACCAAATAGAAGCCAAGTATGAAAAGAACTTCTTTCCACCAACGCCTCTTATCGGTAACGGTTTCGAGCGACGTCAAAGCGCACCCTCCGTGTTCTGGCGGCGCGGACCGAATATGAAGGGCACCACACCAGTGAGGCTTGCGATGAGAGTAACAGCGTAAGTTAAGAGCCCTAACACCACACTTTGGCCGCTCGCAATGAAAGAACCTCCGAGGAAAAAGACTAAGGCCGCTTCTCTGACACCCAGTCCGCCAATTGCTATGGGTAACACTTGGGCAACAAAGACCATCGGGATGAAGGCAAACCAAGTTGATGTTTCAAGGCGTATCCCGATGGAGTTAGCGATGCATATTACAGCTGCGATAAGACATGCTTGAAATGCCACTGCCACGGTCAGTAGCCGCAACATGGAACCTGGGACTTTTCGGTAAATTTTCAGACCTTGGTGAACGGCTACAAGTGAGGCGGTCACGCGGTTCTGGCCTTGGAGTCGACCTCCGAAGCGAGGGTGTTGTGCAACGAAAATTAAAACCGAGAGCAGGACTAATGTGCCCAGAGCGGCCGCCAAGGCTACTGCGCCTCTTCGACTTGACGTGAGACTGGGACTCAAAATTAGGGCGCACAGAGTGATAACGGGTAGTACCACCCAACCCGTTAATCGTTCGATTATGACCGAAGCGAAAGCTCTTGAATGGTCTCCAATTTCGGCTCCCATCCGAGTAACGCGCAAAATATCACCGCCGACGGTTGTCGGCAGAAAATTTCCTACAAATTGACCAGCCAGGAAATAGCTGAACACTTTAGAGAAACTGACTGAAGCGCCGAGTGTCCTGCACACCTCGAGCCAACGGAGCGAAGCGAGACCGAAGGCAGCGAGCGTTAAAAGCAAAGACACACAAATCCATAGCCAACTTGAGGCTTGCCACTCGGGCCACCGTGCTTGCAGATCATCTGCGGGAAATTGAGTTAGGAGGAGCGTCAGCATGGCTGAACTCGCAACAATGCGAAGCGCAAAGGAGGCCTTTTTCGGCAAACGGAACGAGCGATTTGGTTTCGGTAACACGAGAGATTGAAGATTAGGCCGAAGCGGCGGCCCTGAGAAGTCCAAACCGGCGCCGATCACGGTACTGTTGCGCCGAAGTCAACTCGGAATTAAGAGAGGCAAATGTGAGCATGAATGCGGTTTCCCCGTTACTGGACACAAACTTGGTCCAAGACACTCTCTCCGAGGCGATGTCAAATGGGGGAGAGTGGGCTGAGATTTTTGTTGAGGACCGGCAGAGTGCCTCTGCGGACTTCGACGAAGACCGAGTCGAGGCCATGACGTCGAGCAGAGATCTAGGTGCAGGAATTCGGGTGACTGTGGGAGATATCACGGGATTTGCGCACACCTCTGATCTGACGACGGATGGATTGTTTGAGGCAGCACGTGCTGCTGCGAGTGTCGCTAAAGGAGGCTCTCAGGTTAAGCCGATTGTTCTAGGAGGAAACGGATTGGCTGAAAGCAACGCGAGAATAATGCCGGAGTCTGTTTCGAAAACCCGCAAAGTTGAATTGCTGGAACAAACAAATGCTGCAGCCCGAGCAGAGAATGCATCCATTAGCCAGGTAAATGTTCGATATTTGGAAGGGCGCCGCCAAATACTGGTTGCGAACACTGAGGGTCTATTCAACGCTGATGACCAGACTCGTACTTTGTTGTCAGTGAATTGTGTTGCCACTGGAGACCAAGGTATGCAGACAGGACGAGAAACTGTCGGCTACACGGTTGGATTTGAATTATTCGAAGAACACGACGTGGAGGCCATGGCACGCAGAGCAGCCGGTCGTGCGATAACGAAATTAGCGGCACGCCCAGCGCCCAGCGGACAACTACCAGTGGTTATAGAACGAGGAGGGGGAGGAGTGCTGTTCCACGAGGCGTGCGGTCATGGCCTTGAAGCAGATCTCGTTAATAAAGGGGCATCAGTCTTCCGCGACCGGGTGGGAGAACTGGTGGCCGCGCCTTCCGTCACATTGGTCGACGATGGGACGATGGGGGTTGAATGGGGCACAGTGGCGATTGACGACGAAGGATGTCCGACGCAACGAAATATTCTAATTGAAGATGGAATCCTTACTGATTACATGTGGGATCACTTACGAAGCCGGTCTGCGGGTAGACCAGCGTCCGGAAATGGAAGACGGCAAAGTTACCAACATCTTCCTATGGTTCGCATGACCAACACCTTCGTCACAAACGGAGAAGCTGAACCCGAGGACATCATCTCAGACACCAAAAATGGCGTCTACGTTGCTCAATTGGGTGGAGGTCAGGTCAACACGGCAACGGGCGACTTTGTTTTCGGTATGACCGAGGCTTATCTCATCGAAAACGGCGAGATAACTGTGCCACTACGAGAGGGAAATCTCATCGGTAACGGCCCCGAAGTCTTACAAAATATAGAAGTGATTGGCAATGACTTTGCCATGGGCAGCCCGGGTACCTGCGGCAAAGACGGACAAGGTGTCCCTGTGGGGGATGGGCAACCAACGCTCAGAGTCGCAGCGTTAACCATTGGTGGTACTGCAAGTTGAGTGACGTCGTAGAACTGCCTGACCTAGCGGATGAACTCGTCTCACTTGCTCGCGAAAACGAACAGATAGAGGTGTGTGTATCCCGAAACCGTTCGACAACAGTGAAGGCGTACTCGGGTGAAGTTGAATCTGTTCGCTCAGGAAAGTCGGAGGCTGTCGGAATCCGAATAATCGTAGACGGACAGCAGGGTTTTGCTACTGCTGGTTCGCTCGATCGTCGAGTTTTGAGTCAAGTAGTTGAAGACGCTCGGGGAAATCTGCAGTTTGCTGAAAGTGACCCGTACCAAGGGGTAGCTTCACCCGACGGTGTCGAGTCCCCGAACCTTGACTTAGTTGACCCCGCCGTTCTTCAGATGAGCGAGGAACAGAAGGCCTCGCTCGCAATCGAGCTAGAACGGCGATGTCTGTCCGCAGACTCGCGAGTGAGCAGCGTACGGTCGGCGGCATGGTCTGATGGGTGGGGTGAGTTTGCGTTAGCTTCAACAACTGGAATATCTGTATACAGCGAAGGTGGAAGCTGTTCAGTGGGTGTTCAACCTCTTGCTGTGGAGGGTAACGAAACCCAGATTGGCTACGCCGGAGATGCGGCTCGTCGCCCCGATTCGCTAGACATAGACCGGGTAGTAGAGGAAGCGGTTGAAGGCGCGACGGGAATGCTCGGGGCGAAGAAACCACTTTCAGAACGCTTAACGGTGGTTCTTGAACCGGGAGTTGCTGCAGCTTTTCTCGGAACGATTGCAGGCGCTCTAACAGGTGATCGTGTTGTCAAAGGAAGGTCACCGTTCGCTGAACGGCTAGGTGAACAGGTTGGCGCTTCCATGTTGACTCTGTTTGACGACCCAACGAATATCGATTCGTTAGGAGCTGATAATCACGATGGTGAAGGCTTGGCTGCGCGAAAAAATATGATCATCGAAAAAGGCGTCCTGTCCCAGTTTCTCCATAATTCGTATACCGGTAGGCGAGTGGGGGTGGGTTCTACAGGTTCAGCAGTTAGGGGTCCTCGTTCCACTCCCAGCGTCGGTGTGCATGCCCTGTGCCTAGATCCAGGTACAGGCGGTCGAGACACACTTTTCCAAGAGGTTGGTAGTGGCATATTCGTGCGTGGCGTGAATGGATTACACAGTGGAGTGAACCCGGTCAGTGGCGACTTTTCAGTAGGTGCGTATGGACACAAGATAAGAGATGGTGCGCTAGCGGAACCTTTTAGCGAAGCGACGATCGCCTCCACGCTTCAAAGAATGCTTCTTGATGTGGTGGCGATCGGCGGAGATTTCGAGTTTTTGCCGGGCGGTTCAGGTATGGCATCCATCGCGATAGAGGACGTTGCGCTCTCAGGTATGTAGTTCCTGAAGGCGAACAAAGCGGAGCCGTTGATACCCTGCTGCCGTGCCTTCTTTGCCAAAACCAGAAGCGCTTGAGCGTCACCCCCACCTAGGTCAGCCTTGTCCTAAAGACTGGGTTCGGGTGGATTTTCATTCTCACACCATGTGGTCAGGGGATTCGACTACCACTCCCGAAGAACTCCGAGATTGTGTCGCAGCATCTGGTATCGACGTTCTTTGTATTACTGACCACAACGCGATTAAAGGAGCACTCGAACTTGTTGATGAACTTCCGTGCCGAGTGGTTGTGGGTGAAGAACTGAAGACACACGCAGGTGAAATAATCGGTCTTTTCTTGGAAGAGCGGATCCCACAAGGAATCCCCCCGGCCGAAGCTGCCCAGAACATTCGTGAGCAGGGTGGAATCGTTTATGTACCTCATCCATTCGATCCGATGAGGAACAATTTGCGTTCAGATGTTCTAGATGAGTTGGTTGCCGCAGACCTTGTTGACGGTATAGAGGTCCTCAATGGGAAGACGAGCCTGAAAAGCCTGAACCAAAAAGCTGTTACATACGCTAATGAACACGATCTAGCAATAGGGGCTGGTAGCGATGCCCACGTCGCGGAGGCGATCGGAGCCGCGTATCTGGAAATGCCTGATTTTGGTAGCCCCGACGAATTTCTGGATTCAATGCGCCAAGGACGCGCCGTAGGCCATTACTACGACCCTCCAAGACGTTGGAGGCCCCGTATTGTTCCGTCAACGGCCGACTAACTATTTGCTTTGCTATTCGCGACTGTAACTATGCCAATCTTCCACGCAATCGTCTTAGGCATTACACAAGGCCTTACCGAGTTTTTACCTGTCTCGTCTAGTGGTCATCTAGGAATAATCCCGTGGCTGTTTCAGTGGAATGACTTTGCTGGTGATACGAGGACGGAAAATACTTTCGATGTGGCCCTTCACCTAGGGACCTTGATCGGATCAGTCACCTACCTGTGGGGTGATGTCCGAACTTATTCTCGAGCTGGTCTTTTAGCGATAGCTGGACGTAGAAACTGGGATGCCGAAGCAAAATTTGGATGGTTCTTACTCCTTTCGGCGTTGCCAGCTGCCCTAGTGGCGGCCCTCTTTGAATCCTTCTTCCTGACGCAAAGCAACCGGATTGGTTTGATTGCTCTGGGGCTCGCTGCGTTCGGACTGCTGCTATGGGCGGTTGATAGACGATCCACGGATCAGTCCTTCACGAGTGACCTATCACTGTCGCGTGCTGCAGCGTTGGGCTGTGGTCAGTGCTTGGCCTTGTTTCCTGGTGTGAGTCGTTCCGGGATCAATATCACCATCGCCAGGACCCTTGGATACGATCGACCTGATGCTGCTCGAATTGCTTTTCTCATGGGGTTGCCAATAATCGGAGGAGCAGCTTTGTACAGGATGCTTGGGGTTGTTTCTGATGGATTACCCAGCGGAATGTGGAGCGCTCTGATAGTTGGAACTATTACCTCAGCGGTGACTGGTTGGCTGGCGGTGCGCACAATGCTTCGCTGGGTAAAGACCCACAGTTATGCAGGCTTTGCCGCGTACCGCGTGTGTTTGGCGTTAATGGTGGCGGCAGTGTTGTTTGCTCGTTGAATAAACGCGAGTCACCGCGCTAAGGATCCGAGATTGACTTTCAGTCGCCCACTAATCCTTGGTGGTCTTTGAGGTGTTGGAGCTAGAAGATTTGTCTGCAGAGCTAGAAGATTTGTCTGTGGAACTAGAGGACGAAGATTTGCTATCAGCCGAAGTGCTTGATTCTTTTTTGCTTTCAGTAGAGTCCGATGACTCTGAAGACTTGCTGCCGCCCGAACGACTGTCGTTCTTGTAAAAACCGCTGCCTTTGAAGGCTATGCCGACGCTGCCGAAGACTTTCTTTACTTCGCCACCGCAGCATTCTTTGGGGCACGACGTGATCGGATCATCAGAAAATGATTGACGAAGCTCAAACTGATCGTCGCAAGCAGTGCAGCGATATTGGTAGGTAGGCATGTTATGAGTTGGCTCCTGGTAGCCCTTAGAGGCCGACAGAAATTCTAGCGACGAGTAGCGGAGCCGACACCTACGAACAAGGAACGACAACAAGACGTTATCGGCGCTAGATTCCGGCACATGATCCCAATTGAAGAGGCTCGAAGTTATGTCATGGACCGTTGCGCGCCTCTTGCGGCTATTGCGACCGAGGTAGCTGACGCTTTAGGACTAGTAACTGCGGTTGATGTGACTGCAAAGGAATCTCTCCCGCCTTTTGCAAATACTGCGATGGATGGGTTCGCTGTCCGTTCTGCTGACCTGAGCACTATTCCTGCCCGGTTACAAATCGTAGAAACCATTGCGGCGGGCCATAGTCCAAGCCGAGCTATCGGCCAAGGTGAAGCAAGCAGGATTATGACAGGAGCGCCTATCCCCGATGGAGCAGACGCAATCGTGATGGTCGAAAAGACTTCCGTTGATGGAGATACTGTCTCGATCAAGACTCAAGTTGAACCCGGCAACCATATTCGTCCCGCTGGCGATGACGTAGTTGAGGGTGACTTAGTGTTCCCGTCGGGGACGGAACTCTCAGCTGGACATTTAGGTCTTCTTTGCAGTTTGGGTCTTCGCGAAATTGAGACATACCCGCGTCTTCGAGTAGGGGTTATATCCACGGGCGACGAATTAGTAGACGATGGTGGATCTCTAGCTCCTGGGCAAATACGTGACTCAAATCGGAGAACTTTGCTTTCATTACTGAGCGGAGACGGATTTGAACCTGTTGATCTAGGTCTCATCGCCGATGACGAACTAGCAATCGAAACAGCCTTAGTCCAAGGCGCCCAAAACTGTGATGCGGTCGTCACTTCGGGTGGGGTAAGTATGGGGGACTTCGACTATGTGAAAGCAGTACTCGATCGGATAGGAGATATGAGGTGGATGCAGGTCGCGATCAAACCTGCGAAACCCCTGGCATTCGGCACGATCCAAGGCACTCCTATCTTCGGTTTGCCTGGGAACCCCGTTTCGTCAATGGTGTCCTATGAATTGTTTGCTCGCTCAGGACTTCGTTCGATGATGGGGTTTCCTCAACCAATCAGACCCGTCGTTCAGGGTGTCGCAGCAGACCCACTGACTAGACGAGCAGATGGAAAAATTCATTATGCGCGAGTACTCGCAAAACATGAAGACGGAAAAACAGTCGTATATCCGGTGTCGGGTCAGGGTTCGCACATGTTGGCATCAATGGCACGGTCAAACGCACTTGCCGTGTTGCCCGACGGTGAAGGATGTGAAGCCGGTGGACAAGTTGACGTGTTGCTCCTTGACTGACATAAAAGTTGTTGAACTAGTGCCGACCTCCAAGCGTCGCTACCCTTAAACCATCATGTATGAAGAAAGCTCGGCTCAGGATTTAGTAGACCCATTCGGTCGCACAGTTCGTGATCTTCGTATTTCCGTAACTGACCGTTGTAATTTTCGATGCCAATACTGCATGCCAGCAGAAGGAATGCAATGGCTTCCGCGAGAGGAGATTCTTTCTTTCGAGGAAATAGAACGGTTCGCTCGTATATGTATCCAGGCTTTCGGATTTAACGGTATCCGCCTAACCGGAGGTGAACCGCTCGTCCGAGCGCACCTCCCAGAGCTAGTGCAACGGTTGGCTCGCTTAGGCGTCGACGTTGCACTGACCACCAATGGTGCCACGCTGCGACTTCATGCATCAGCGCTTGCCGACGCTGGGCTGAAACGAATCAACATAAGTCTTGACTCACTGCAGAAAGAACGGTTCTTAGAGCTAACAAGACGTGACGAACTCGACCGTGTTCTGGATGGCATCGATGCCGCTCTCGATGCTGGGCTGAATCCGGTAAAGATCAATGCGGTCATGATGAGAGGGATAAATGACGACGAAATAATTGATTTCGCTGAATTTGGAAGAAACAAAGGCGTGACTGTTCGGTTCATCGAGTTCATGCCACTTGAAGCCGGAGACGTATGGAACGAAGGACTGGTCGTTCCGGCGCAGGAAATCGTCGAAACAATTGATCAGGTCCTTCCTTTAGAGCCGGTGGTCCGCGGAAATGAACCAGCTGAGAGATGGCGGTATAGCGACGGCAATGGTGAAGTAGGGGTTATTGCTTCGGTAACCAAACCGTTCTGCGGCAACTGTGACCGGGTTCGCCTCACCGCGGAAGGCCAGTTTCGTACGTGCCTTTTTGCTGTAGACGAATTCGATATGCGTGCTCTTCTGAGAAGCGAAGTTGGAGATGACGTCGTCGCAAAAGCAATCTCTGACGCTGTGGGAACTAAATGGGCGGGTCACGCGATTGGTCAAGTGAATTTCATTCGTCCCAAACGCACCATGAGTCAGATCGGAGGTTGAACAATGGCTAGCTCTGAGCACCCAGAGTTAACCCATTTAGACTCCTCTGGGCAAGCGCACATGGTCGACGTGTTGGCGAAGGAAATAACTCGACGTCGAGCGGTCGCGAAATGTCGTATTGAGATGGATGCCACAACTACCGCCGTAATTGGAAGCGGAGATCTAATAAAAGGTGATGTTTTAGCGGTCGCGAGAGTGGCAGGAATTCAGGCTGGCAAGCGAACCTCTGAATTGATTCCCCTGTGTCACCCTCTGATGATCGGATCGATTTCGATTGACTTTGAAATACAAGAAACTCATGTAGAGGTCACTGCCGAGGTTGAGACTCTTGACCGCACGGGAGTCGAAATGGAGGCGCTAACTGCCTGTTCCGTCGCTGCATTAACTATCTATGACATGTGTAAATCGGTCGACAAGAACATGGTGGTAAGCGAATTAGCGCTCTGGGAGAAGACTGGCGGAAAGTCTGGCCCCTACAGTCGTGAATGACTTTAATAAGAACTGATTTCTAGTTAATGGAAATGAGGCATTGCGTCGACGGCATAGGGTCGTAATACTTAGTTGGCTGTATCTAGCCTGAGATGTCGCTGTGATTAAGACACACATACCTGTGTGAGAATGGTCACCGTTGTATCGATGGCTAGCCAACACGATGAGGATTTGGAGGGCTAATCAACTTGACTGAAATAGTTCTCCTCGTATTGGCCTTTGTATGGGCGTTGGTGCTTGTACCCGGATGGGTTCGTACGTTCCTTGATCGCGGAGGTCGTCGGACCCCGATGGTCGCTTGGCAGCGTCAGCTAAGCACGTTGTCACACTCATCGCCTGCAGCCGGAATGCCCGCGCCGTTTGGAGCTCGCGTTGCCACAGTTGACCGACGAGGTGTCTATCGACGTCCACGAAGTTCGGTTCCAAACAACAGTCGCGAGGCAGCGGTACGACGTCGCGATGTCTTGAGGCTTTTGGCGCTGGGTTCTGCTCTGACTCTTTTCGGTTGGATTGTGGGAGGCCTCGCAATAGTTGGAGCAACACACTTAGTTTTTGATGCCGCACTAATCGTCTACCTCGCCCTGTTGAATCAACGACGCAAAAAAGAGATCGAACGGCTTGCCCAAGTCCACTATCTGAAGCCGCAAATAGCTATAGCCGGAGAAGTCGCAGACGATGGCACTGGACGAAGCGCCAGCAAATAGCTCGAGCGCCCGATTTGAGTCGTCATCACAATCATCTGTATCGACCCGTTTTGCTGTATCGTCCAAACGTCCCTATGGGGGTGTAGCTCAGTTGGTAGAGCGCTTCGGTCGCATCGAAGAGGCCAGGGGTTCAATTCCCCTCACCTCCACGTCAGTTAGGACAGCGATGTGGTGTCGGTATGTCCTGAAAGCTTTGCTAGGTGCTGTGGTACTCCTTTTGTTGACCGCAGCATGCGCTGAGAGTTCTGCTGAACGTCTCTTCTCAGGGCACGAATTGGATCAGCCGCAGCCAATGCCGGACTCCGTGCTTACTGATACTGAAGGACAACCCTTTGCTACGCGTGCAGACACGGAAGGGTCGGTGCGACTGGTCTATTTCGGGTTCACGTCTTGTCCAGATATCTGCCCGATTCATTTGGCGCAACTGAGTGACGTTTTGGCTCGGCCGGGTATGCCCCCCAATATCAAGGTTTTGTTCGTCACAGTTGACCCGGAGACCGACACCCCTGAAGTTATTAGAGACTTTCTTGATCAATTCAGCGCTGAATTCATAGGTTTGACCGGGACGAAAGAGACGTTGATAGAAGTTCAACGACAGTTTGCTGCGCTAGTAGCATCACCGGCGGTAGACGAAAATGGAGAAGTTCAAGATATAGGTCATGATGGTCGAGTTTTTGCGTTTGCCCCGGATGGCCTTGGTCGCACCCAGTACCCGCATCCGACTCGACAGACAACATGGACGCGTGACTTACCTATCCTCGCAACCCTCCGATAGCGTCCAAGTTTGATGCCGGTCGCAGCGAAGAGAAAAGGCTAATCGTTTGAGATTTTGGTGCTCAACGCTCGAAGAGCCGTGGTCTTGGAGTTTTCGGGCCTATCCGGGGGTATGGCTGGCAATGCTGTGCCTGGTCATTCCGTATTTTGTCTTTCAACGCAGGGCACCAAAAGGAATTGAAAATGGAGGGTCTCAGAAACGACTCTTCATACTGGGTGTACTTCTTTTATGGGTAGCAACTGATTGGCCTCTGGGACTATTGGGTGCCAGTTACTTGGCCTCTGCGCATATGTTGCAATTTCTTATCTACACGATGGCAGTGGCACCCATCTTGTTGTTAGGAATTCCCGAATGGATGGCCAGACGCCTAGCTGGTCGCATGCGCTTGTATCGACTTATGGGCCGGTGCACGCAACCAGTTGTTGCTGGATTGTTGTTCAACGGCATGTTGATCTTTAGTCATTCGCCCTGGGCCGTGGACAATTTGAGAGCCACGCAGTTTGGTTCCTTTGCGATGGATTTTCTGTGGTTAATCGGAGGGCTTCTGGTCTGGGCGCCGCTGGTGTCTCCGATCCCCGAGCATCGAATGAGCAGTTACCCAGGACGTATGGCGTATCTATTCCTAGCCTTGGGGGTCATACCAGCTGTTCCGGCTGGCTTTTTAACGTTCGCCAGTTTCCCGCTGTACGCGATCTACGAGCTAGCTCCTCGAGTTCATGGCCTAGGAGCAACTACCGACCAACAATTAGCTGGTCTTGTGATGAAGCTTGGAGGAATTCCCATTGTTTGGGGCACCATCGTCGTTCTGATGTATCGGTGGAGTGAAGCTAGTCGCGCTGAAAGCGCTGAGGCCCAACTCCCAAATAAGTCCGCCTCACCGTCGGGAGAGCTTCATCAATCAAGCACTGATCCCGACCAATAGATGGCAGCCCAGACTAAACCAAATACCAGCACCACCGAAACTAGGGACGACCACAGGTTGTAACGGGGACCCAGCCTTCTGCGGGTGGGGCGGCCGAACATATCTTCATTCTGGCAGGTAAACGACCCAAATCAGAATCAGCCGCCGATCCTGCTGCCTTCTCGTTCGCGAAGCGCAACGTTGACACTCAATTTTTCTAAATGTTGATCCAACGTGAGCTGTCCCTGCGGAATTGGATGGCTTTCGAAGAAATCGCGAATCTCAGCGGCGAGTTGGGGAGTAGACAGAGAACGAATCCCACCCACCATCCTTGGAATCGAGTTCTGGGGAAACTTCTTGTTCAATTCTTGCCAACGATCTCGAATGAACTCCCACGCTAAAACTCCGTGACTGCGGTGGCCCATCGCCGCTCCCAGAAGGTAGGGAGCATTTTGAGTTCGAACTTCGTTGGTAAAGAGGTCAAGAGTTTGTTTGAAGAGTTCACTTCCTTCAACTTCCAATAGCGCCATCAAATAGCGAACCTCTAATTGGGGAGTTGGAGCTTCGCGGTAGAGAGTGACAAGTTCTGAGTGGGTTTTTTCGTTGCCTGCCGATGCCATAACTCGAATTGCGGCGGCAGCGAGGTTGGGCTCGGTGTTCTGATTGGCTTTACTATCAACGAAAATAGATTTAGCTAGTTCTCGCACGGAGTTGTCGTTACCGGTGGTGCCTGCCGCTGTGAACAGCAAAGCCCGTAACTCTCTATCTAAGTCAGGTTCAGTCTCCAACGGCTCTAAACCTAAAACGCCGAGTGCAGTGGTCGACAGATCGCGGATTAATACCTGCAATCGCCTCCGACCGTTTTTGTCGGCAATCGAATACAGATGTTCCAGTGATGAAAGTATGCGTTGCCAGACTGCTAGATCGGTTTCTGCCACTAAGCCAGTAACCAGCGTTAGATGTGTTTCAGCGTCAATTTGGCCTGCGAGCACAGATGCCCACGTGTCATCTACGAGTCCATAACGCTCGGATGGAGAAAGGACCTCGAGTGCCTGGGCAGACAAGGCCTGTAAGAGATTCGCGTCATAGGCAACGCGGTAAAATCCATGACCACCGGCATTTACTACCACCCAATCAGGTACGCCCCCAAGATCGATTGTGGCTTCGTCTTCTTCGAGGAGTAACCGACTCTCCACTTCAGTTGATCCGACTCGAGCACGAACAATTATCGGAACATGCCAAGACGCTTGTTCGATGTCGGTGTATCCAAAACGTGTTTGTTTGACCGTGATTCCTTCAACAGACTTCTGAACGAAGATGACAGGGTGCCCGCCTTGGAAGATCCAGGTGTCCATCGCTGCTCGGACTGGTATCCCAGTGGCTACTTCGAGAGAGTCCCAGAGGTCTGTGGTGGTGGTATTGGCGTAGCTGTGGGTAGTCAGATAATGCTTAACGCCGCTTCTGAAGTCGTCCGGTCCCAAGAATTGTTCGAGCATTCGCACTACAGCAGCACCCTTTTCGTAGGTCAAGATGTCATACATCGCTTCAGCATCTTGCGGTGAAATAACCTCAAATTCGATAGGACGAGTAGAGGCGAGGGAGTCAGTATCGAAAGCTGCCCCACGTTCGACGCAAAACCCGTCCCACCTTCTCCAGTCAGGTCTGAAAGCGTCTGTGGTAGCAACCTGCATAAACGTGGCAAAAGCTTCCTTAAGCCATATCCCGTTCCACCAGTCCATGGTCACCAGATTGCCGAACCACATATGCGCTATTTCGTGAGCAATCACGTCAACGATCCGAGTTAGCTCGGCTTGGGTTGTCCGCTCTGGATCTGCGAGCAAAAGAGTTTCTCTGAAAGTTACACAGCCCAAGTTTTCCATCGCTCCGAACGCAAAGTCAGGCACCGCTATGAGGTCCAGCTTTCCCGCTGGATAAGGAATGTCGTAATAGTCGACGAGCCACCTAAGACTGAACTCACCGGCCAATAATCCGAATTCAGTTAAGTCACCTTTGCCCGGAACATGCACTATCCGGAGCGGCACTCCATCAACGTCAATTGGCTCAGTGGCTTCAAGCTCCCCGACTATGAAAGCGACTAGGTAGGTGGACATGATCATGGTGTCAGCGAAGCAATCTTCACGAAGACCATTCTCAAGTTCAGTAGAACTCACTAATTCACCGCAACTTACGGTCATCAATGAATCAAGAACGCGTAACGTCACACCGAAAGTCGCCTTTAGGTCTGGTTCATCGAAGCAAGGAAACGCTCTGCGCGCGTTCGTTGATTCGAATTGAGTGGTCGCGATCACATGATCGTTGCCAGCATCGTCTCTCCAAGTAGACCTATAAAAGCCCCGAAGCTTGTCGTTCAGAATTCCTTTGAAAGAGCAGGAAAGTCGAGCAGGTCCAGGCTGGAGAACGATTGGGAACGCGAACTCGGCTCGTTCGAGGTCCTCGTCCATGACAATTGAACTTGTGGGGACGGAGTCGCCCTGTTCAATTTGAACATCTTCAATATCTAATTCAGCAGCGTTTAAAACGATCGTGTCAGTCTCAGTTATGACTTCAAGATCTATGACAACTTGACCAGTGAATGAGCCGCTTTTGAGGTCAGGTTCCAGTTCGATCGCGTAGTGCTTCGGAAGTACGTGCCTAGGGAGTCGATGGGGATTTTGAGCTGTCACACGCCGAACCCTAGCGGTCAAAACAGACTTAAAGAGGTTGAGTCGCTAGGGTGCTCTGCAGCCCACATAGAAAGGACCCATGAGCACTCCCGAATCTCAACTAGACCTTGATGTCGTCGGATTTGGTAATGCTCTTGTGGACGTGTTGTCTCATCAAGAAGACGAGTTCATTGCCCAAATCGGCTCAACCAAAGGAGCCATGAATCTCATCGACGCTAAGCGCTCAGCCGAGCTTTACGAACTTATAGGAGAACGAGTAACGATCTCGGGTGGGTCAGCCGCCAACACTGTCATCGGTGTCAACTCTCTTGGGGGTACTTCTGGGTATGTCGGGAGAGTAGCTAACGACGAGCTTGGCGATGTGTTCACTTCAGATATGAGCCGGTTAGGCATAGAACACTCGACCCCTCGGGCGCCCGCTGATGACCCAACTGGGCGGTGCATAGTTTTCATCACCCCTGATGGTGAGAGGACACTTCATACCTTTCTCGGGGCTTCTAACGGACTGACTTCCTCAGATGTCGACCTGGAGCTCATTGCCAGGGCGAAGCTGCTCTTTTTGGAGGGATACTTATGGGACCCGCCTGAGGCAAAAGTCGCAATGCGTTATGCGGCATCTGGTGTCAGTGAGGGCGCGCGGGTCGCGCTCACTCTCTCCGACCAGTTCTGCGTCGAACGTCACAGGGCATCTTTCATGGATCTAATTGATGACCATGTCGATGTGCTTTTCGCCAACCACCATGAGGTGATGTCTTTGTTCGAAGTTGAACAACTTGATGTAGCACTGGACCGAGTTCAAGAACGGGTCGAACTGGCGGCCATCACTATGGGGGCGTCCGGTTCTGTGCTTATCACTTCAGGCGGACGAGTGACGATCCAAGCTGATCCAGTAGCTCGTGTAGTCGATAAGACGGGGGCTGGAGACCTATACGCCTCGGGTGTTCTGTATGGGCTAGCTCAAGGGTACGACCTAGAGAGATGCGGGCAACTGGGATCACTGGCTGCCGAAGAGGTGATTGCACATATCGGGCCTAGGCCAGAGAGATCGCTCAGAGACCTGGCAGGAGAGCTTGCATAGTCGGGGTGTTTAACTGAACCATGACAGGGTGGCAGCTCCGAGCGACTTTAAATTCTCAGAACAAGAAGAACGAAGTGCTGCTAGGTCGCCTACTGGCTTCGAAATGGTTTGCTCCAAGTAGATTTTGACCTTTGGTTCAGTGCCGCTGGGCCGGATTGCGATTCGCACGCCGTCCTTCGATCGAAACTCGATCAAATTGGTAGTAAGAGGAGGAGGCTTCTCGAGCCAATCTATGCTGGCGACTATTTGACTTCCATTGATCTCCTCAGGTGGGGCGACACGCAGCGAATCAAGAACCGATTCGATCGTTATGGAGTCAAACTGTCCGCTGGCCTGATGTGTCACGAACAAACCGATTTCGAAAGCCAACTCATCTAGTCGTTCCAGCGGCCCCAGATGCATTGCTTCGAGAGTTTCAATCATTTCTAGAAATTTGACTGCGGCGGAAATTCCGTCCTTATCCAAGACGGCACTATTAACTGAGTATCCCAGAGCCTCCTCGTAACCGAAGATCCAATTGCTGTCAGGTCTTGACGCCGCCGGCTCCATAATCCATTTGAAGCCAGTGAGTGTTCGAACATGTTCGACGTCGTGGCTAGCGCAAAGAGCCGCAACTGCTTCGGAAGATACGACCGAACTTGCTGTCAGCCGATCCTTTCCACTAGTGGTCTTGAGTTGGTGATCACATAGCAACAGACCCAACTCATCACCCGACAATTGATTCCAGCCATCTTTGGTTCGTACAGCGACAGCTAGTCGGTCTGCGTCCGGGTCATTGGCAAGAACCAAATTGACGTTACTCCGATCAGCAGTTCTGAAAGCCTCAGCTAAGGCCCCTTTTTCTTCAGGGTTGGGAAATGGCAGACCAGGGAACGAGCCATCTGGTTTAAATTGAGAATCAACTCGTATAGGAGAAGAAATGCCGGCCCGAGAACAGGCGGCCTCCAATGTGGCGCCTCCGACGCCGCATAGGGGCGTGTATACCCATTCCGTTAAATGTCTAGAAATATATGGTGCATCCGATTGGGGAATGACTGCTTGAACGTAAGCGGAAATCGAGTCCTGACCACTCAAGCGAGAAACTTCTTCAGAAGTAGCGAGGTCCGTCTCCGCGGGTAGAGAATCGAAATTCATTAATAACTCGATCTCTTGGTCAATGGGGGGTCTGATTTGAGTTCCGTCGGGGCCATAGACCTTGTAGCCACTGTCACTTGAGGGGTTGTGGCTGGCAGTGACCACAATTGCTCCCGCGGCCATTCGAGCCATTTGATGCCATACAACAACAGGGGTGGGGCAGGGCTCATCGATTAGCAAACATCGAATTCCTAACGCGGTTAATAGACGAGCTGAATCAAGTGCATAAATATCAGAATCAGGTCGAGCGTCGTAGCCGATGACGACTCCCTTTCCGGCTAGTCCGCGGTCAAGTACATAGCCGCCAATTGCGCGGGCTGCCACGCGAACTGACACCCGGTTCATCCGCGATGGCCCCACACCACGCGCAGCTCTAAGACCAGCTGTGCCGAACGAGAGTTTGGTGCCGAAGTGTGCAGCAATGAGATCGGAGTTAGAAGATAACTTCTCGATTGTGGAAGGCGTATGCGGGTCCGGATCCGCGTTGATCCAAGCCTCTGGCTGGACTAAAAGTCTTGATGAACCATCGCGCACTAAGCCATCCTGCCTCATCCGGCACGCTAGCGTTGCCCTTTCACCA
>TARA_B100000686_G_scaffold9994_1_pt1 | contig 29953 bp, 28 predicted proteins | sample TARA_B100000686 | Tara Oceans TARA_B100000686 (sample SAMEA2622733) | marine metagenome | biome: marine biome (ENVO:00000447); feature: marine epipelagic mixed layer (ENVO:xxxxxxxxx); material: "saline water (ENVO:00002010), including plankton (ENVO:xxxxxxxx)" | depth 150 m | reverse complement strand
CCCGCCCCACCTGCAGAACCCGCCCCACGTCAGCCGGATACTCGAACTCTGGATGAAATCTTTATTCCCAGTCAAGAAGTTGGTGCTGATGAGGAAGTTATATTTCCTGTAAATATCTAATATTTTTTTATATCTTTTAGTGAGCTTCACGTTATGAAACGTAAATTTCCAAATGAGTTTTTATATCAGGTTTTTGCTCTGATTATTGCTGTAATAGTTGTTCATGCTGTGTATGTAACGGTTATTCGCCCGCAAGCTTCTGCTGTTATGGCAGAGCAGACAATACGGATTCAGGAGGACGCGAATTACACTCCACAACGATCTTTGTATGTTCTCATACGAGATTTTGAGCAAGAATCTTGTTTTGTGCTCATGCTCTGGGCATTTGCCATAATGGGCTTTAAGGCATTGAAGGCAACAGGAGAGAGAAAACTTTTGCAGCAAGAATTAGTGCCTGTCAGGGAGGGGGTACGTATTCTTCCAGAAGATACCCGTGAATATGCCCGCACTATTCAATCTCTGCCAGATACCATTCGAGATATGTTGTTGCCAAGAGTAATTCTGTCTTCTCTCGAACGTTTTGGATCCACTAGAAATATTCAAGATGTCTCATCGGTGGCAAACACTTTATGTGAATCGGAGGGCGAGAGACTAGAGTCCGAACTATCTATGATCCGCTATATCGCTTGGGCGATTCCTTCAGTTGGATTTATTGGGACTGTTAGGGGAATTGGCGAGGCTTTAAGTCAGGCGCATCGTGCTGTAGATGGCGATATCGCGGGAGTCACTCAGAGTCTTGGTACAGCCTTCAATAGCACCTTTATCGCTTTGCTTATTTCGATTGTAGTAATGTTTTTAGTTCATCAACTTCAACTATTACAGGAACGCCAAGTTTTCGATACGCAAACTTATATTGATCATAACCTTATAAGACATATGCAAGCTCGTGGAGGCGTGTAGCGGGGTAATGTGAATACGCTTGCCATTGAAATAAATGATGCTGAACTGGTTATTGCTGACCAGGAAGGGGTTCATGGTAAAGAGCCGGGCTATGCTGCATTAATTAATGGATCAATAGTGACTGGTATGGATGCATATTCTCAGGCAAGGCTAAATCCAAGGCAGACTAGCAACCGTTTTTGGGATGACCTAAGCATGGACTCGGGGAGTGCGGGAGTTGATTCAGTAGATAGTTCAGCAGAACTTGCTTTTGCTCAGCTTAGCTCAATATGGAAGCGCTTTGGAGGAAGTGGTATGGATGCTGTGCTGGTTGTACCAGGACACTATACCCGTGAGCAATTAGGTCTATTGCTTGGTCTAGCCCAAGAGTGCAAGATGCCGGTCCGTGCTTTGGTTAATGCGGGAGTCGCCGCAAGTACTCAGCACTATGCTGACCATCAACTAGTCTATTTAGATGCCAGCTTGCATCGTGTTTCAGCAACCATCATTGAGCAAAGCGATGATGCCTGCGAAAAGCATGAGCAGGGCCTTGGTGGGGTGGGCCTTGCATCACTCTTTGATCTATGGGCTATGAGAGTCGCAGAGATTTTTGTTTTACAGACGCGTTTTGACCCATTCCACCGTGCAGAAACTGAACAACTTGTTTATGACCTTTTGCCAAACTGGCTTACTAAACTTCAGGAAGAGGAAAAATCAGAGTTAAGTCTTTCCCATGATGACAAAGAGCATTGCGTAGAAGTCAAACGAGAGCAGTTGTTGGGTGTGGCAGGTGGTTTCTGTAAAGCCTTAGTCCAGCTTAGCTCGAAACTTCGAAAACCGGAAGTTGGTATGGTTGTTCAGTTATCCCATCGCCTACAGCAGCTACCAGGAATTACAAACGAGTTTCAAAACCTTAACAACACCCATGTTGTGCCAATGGATATAGGTGCGGCGGCGCTGGGAATGCTTAAAGGTTTGGACGGTATTGTTCAAGATGGCGATCAAGTGAAGTTGCTCAAGCGATTGCCTTGGAGAGGGGAAGTAATTCAACTTAATTCTCAGCAAACGAAGAAGACAGCAACTTTAAATAAAGATAATGAAGAAAATTCGCTTTCACAGCCTACGCACCTGGTATACCGTGGAGTTGCTTATGAGGTCGATGGTGACTCGCTTTATATTGGTCGAGAAGCAGTAGAAGGTTGTTATAGCCTTATTCTAGATAAGGGCCAGGAGGGGGCTTCTCAGTCTCATTGCGAAATTACTCGTAAGAAAGGGGGCCTTAGCTTGATAGATTTGAGTCAGTCCGGCACTTATGTGAATGAAAAGAAAGTGTCGGGAGAAATTGATTTGTATCCAGCAGACGTCATACGGATAGGCTCTACTGGAGAGGAATTACAAGTCATCGTTCTGGGAGAATGTATTGGCTCGTAAATCTCTTAATGTGTTTTCATTATCATTTCTCGACGCTATGACCTGCGGCTTTGGTGCCGTAATCCTATTTTTTATGATTATTAATGCAAATATCGATTTGCGCCGTGAGGCAGTACTTGATGATCTAGCAAGTGAAGTCGATAGAGCAGAGCTCAAGGTTCTAACTGGGCGCAAGAATCTTGTACAACTCAAGAGTGATCTCGCAACTCTTATTGAAGAATGGGCTGTTTTACGGGCATTTAGGGAAGAGGTTGTTTCTGAAATTCAAGCGACTGAAGAGGAGTTTAGTACGCTTACAGCTGATTCAACAGCACGCGAGTCTGCTATTGAACAGCTTCGTTCTGAGTTGGAAGATCTGGAGAATGAAACCCAGAGACTCTCGGCTGCAAGCATTACACCAGAGGATGCTGGCAATCGAATACGCTCTTTTACCGGTGACGGGAACCGTCAATATTTAACAGGACTTAGAATGGGCGGGGATCGTATTGTTATTTTGGTAGATGCCTCTACTAGTATGTTGGATAGAACTATCGTTAACGTACTTAGACGCCGTAATATGTCAGTAGAGCAGAAGCTGGAGGCACCCAAATGGCGTCAGGTGGTTGATACTCTTGATTGGTTGACTACCCAAATTCAACCAGGCACTCAAATTCAAATCTATGCTTTTAATGATGAGGCCTGGAGCCTAATTGATGACAGTGGAGGGCGATGGCAAACAGTTACTGATGGTGGTCTTCTTAATAATGCCGTTGAAAACTTACGGGAAACAGCTCCAGATGGCCCCACGAGCCTGCATGCTGCCTTTGCTGCTATGAGGCCACTGGATCCAAAGCCGGATAATATATATTTGCTCGTAGATGGGTTACCTACTATGGGTGAGGTAAACCCCATAAACCCTGGTGTAACAGGAAGGGAACGTGTTGGTCACTTTAATCGAGCTATAAGAGATTTGCCTTTCAATGTTCCGGTAAATGTAATTCTTTACGCAATGGAAGGCGACCCACAGTCGGCTCCGTCCTATTGGTGGTTAGCGCTTAATACGGGGGGGTCAATGATGGCTCCTTCAGAGGACTGGCCATGAGAAAAAAACGTCGTGATGTTGAGACAGGCAGCCTCTCTTTTTTAGATGTTGTTTGCTGTGGGTTTGGTGCTGTGATTCTCTTGCTTGTAATAACAAAGATTTTTGAACCGATACGGTTGGAAGAGACCCATGTGGATCTTCAGAACCTTATAGTCAAATATGAGGAGGAGCTGGAAGATATACTCGGTGAGACTAGAATCATTAGCCAGGAGCGACTTGCTACCATGGATAATGTCGATGCTGACGAGACCCAAATAGCGCAATTACAAGCTGAGCTTACAAGGATTAGGGCAGAGTTTTTGGCTACACAGGGTGATGCGGAATTCTCTAATGAGCTAGAGGGGCGTTTAGCGCTGGCTAAACAGCGCTTGACTGAGGAAATGCAGCGTCTGCTTTCTGATTATCGACCAGATCCTGATGACTATGTGGTTGGTGGTATTCCCGTAGACAGCGAGTATATTATTTTTATTATAGATACTTCCGGAAGTATGCAGAGGTACGCATGGTCACGCGTACAGCAACAGGTTTCTGAAACCCTCCAAGTTTATCCTCAGGTAAAAGGAATTCAGGTTTTTAATGATATGGGTGAATACATGTATGCGAGTTATCGTAATGAATGGATTCCCGATACACCCTCAACTCGAGAGGCTATTATTGACGGACTTAGAAACTGGTCTGCATTTTCAAACTCCAGTCCTAGAGAAGGGATTCTCGAGGCCATTGAGACTTTTTATGACCCTACAAAAAAAATTAGCCTGTATGTTTATAGCGATGATTTTTCTGCGGGTTCTATAAATGCTGTTGTTCGGGAAGTAGATAGGCGTAACCTAGTTGGTGAAGATGGTGCTCGCAGGGTACGCATTCATGCAGTGGCTTTCCCCGTCTACTATGAGGTTACAAATGGTGAGCTGCTGTCCTCTGCTCGCTTTGCAGTTCTAATGAGAGTGCTGTGCCAAAGAAATGGGGGTACCTTTGTAGCTTTGCCATCGTTACGCGGTTAACTCTCGTCAGAATTCATCATTTTTTCTGGGAATTTTGCCCACTTTCATAAGCACTTAGGCTCAATAGAGTTTCAATATTGTTCGGCATAAGTACTCGAATTAATACTTGATAGCACAGGAGCCACACCATGATTAGATCTATAGCCATTACCTCAACCCTCATCATATTTGCAACTAATGGTTGGGCAACTGAAGTAGTTTCAAAATCAACATATGAATCCATGGGAATCGGAAGTGGGGCAGCTATAGGCGCTGTGGCTGGCGGGCCTTTTGGACTAGTGTTTGGCGCAGCAATGGGGGCTTTTCTCGGAGATTTGTTTGATACAGAGCACAATGCTCGAATTCAGGCTGAGAAAGGGTGGACAGAGTTGCGGGCGGAGGTTAAGACGCTGAATGGTTTGGTTGAAGGTAGGGAGCTTGCAGTTGCTTCTCTTGAAGCTCAGTTACACGATCAAGCTAGACAAATACAGTCAACTGTTACTGAAGCCCTTGATGTAAAAGTTCTCTTTATGACGAATGAAAGCAATCTTCCTAGTATTGCTGAGACCCGACTTTTACGCTTAGCCGAGCTTCTGACTAGCCTTGATGATACATCGATTCAAATTGATGGACATACGGATTCTCGTGGCAAGTTTACGGACAACCAAGAACTTGCGGAGCAACGTGTTTCGTCTGTTAGGGAAGTTCTGATAAGGGGAGGTGTCCCTATTAGCAGGATTGTTATGAATGCCCATGGAGAAGCATATGCTTCCGCCAGAGAGAATGATGTTGATGCGATGGCGATGGAAAGGAGAGTTGACTTAACACTTATTAGAAATATGGAAGATAATCGGGTTGCTCAGCAGTAGCTGTTGGGCCAGTGTTAAGGGCGTGCCTTTTTCAGGCACGCCCTATTTTTTGTACTAGTATAGATATGAGACTAGTTATTTTGATTTAGCGTAGAATCAAGTTGGATGTAGTAACTTAATATTGAAAAGCACAAATGAACCCACGCTTAAAATAAAAAAGGGGCAACCAGATGCGATTTTTTTCAATCACAATATTTTTTATGCTTTACACCCTAAATTGGAAGGCAGTGGAAGCGCAGTCATGGACTCCACCGGCTGAGGTGGATCGTTGTCCTTCTCAATGGGGTGCTGGTGATGAGCGTGGCTCAGCTAATCTTATGGGCCCAGCCGCTGTAATACGTGCGGCACAGCTTATACGTCAGGGCGAGGTTGTTGAACTCGGTAATGTGCTTCATGGCGCTATCCCACTTGGATCTCGTCATTTTGATCTTTTTCCAAAGCCGACTTCTATGAACTCATTGTCAAATAGACGAGGATCAAATGAGGAGCTTGTGGTTACGGAGCTTGGTCAGGTGGGAACACAGCTAGATGGCTTTAGTCATCAGAGTATTGGTAATACTTTCTACAACTGTTTCCGAGTTGATGAGACATTGACGCGAGGTGGTTTTACCCATCTTGGTATCGAGAACGTACCAATGCTAATGACCCGTGGAATACTGCTTGATATCGCTGAGTTAAAGGGTGTCAACATGTTAGCTGAAAATTATGAAATCACTGTTTCTGATATTCAGGAGGAACTTGCTAGACATGATCTCTCAATTGAACCTGGAGATGCAGTGATAATTCATACGGGATGGGGTGTTCTTTGGGAGTTAGATGTGCCTCGATACTTACGTGGTGGACCAGGTATTGGTGTAGAGGCGGCAGAGTGGATTGCTGCTCAGAACCCAATGATTGTGGGTGCTGATAATCAACCTGTGGAAGTGCAGCCAAACCCAGACCCTGAGCTTTCACTGCCAGTTCATCAGATCATGCTGGTTGTTAATGGGATTCATTTACTTGAGCGTTTGAAGCTAGACGAACTTGCTGAGCGGGATGTTTATGAATTCGCATTCGTAATGCAGCCTTTAAAGATACAGGGTGCGACAGGTTCTACTGTTAATCCCGCCATAATTTATTAACTGATTATCATTACTAAGCCAATGGCTTATAGGTAGTGCTTTATAAGCGGTAAAAGGTCAGGCGCATCTTCTGGTTTATTGACTCTTGGCAGTACTGTGATCGGGATATTGTGACTGAATCTTGAGATGATGTTGGCCGTTTCTTGGGCTGGAATAGGTTGAGTTAGTGATTCGTTTACTACTATACCAGCGACAGTAATTAAATTTGCTTTTAGCATGCCCAAGGCTGTTAGCGTGTGACTGAGTGTCCCAAGGTAGCTGCCGACGATCAAAAGGACAGGCGCACGGAGAGCAATAATCCAGTCAAGCACTGTGTGTGTTTTATCTAATGGAACCATCATGCCGCCAATACCTTCAATTAGTAACGTATCTGAATTATCGTGTTTTTTACAAAAGGCCAATAACTCTTTAAAAGAAATCGAAGTTCCTTCGAGAGTAGCTGCTAGGTCTGGAGAACAAGGTTGTTTGAAACGCCAGGGACTAATTCTTGAAATATTTTCTGGGCATATATTTACACTTAATGACTTCAAAAGAAGCTCAGCATCGTTGTATATATCATCGGTTTTATCCAAGCCAGTCAGAATTGGTTTAAGAGCTCGCACCCCTTGATTTTGACTGCGCAATTGATGGATTAGTGCTTGGGTTACAAAAGTCTTTCCGATTTCAGTGCCAGAGGCAGTTATAAAAACGGTTTTCACTGGATTTCTAAAACTTCTTTTGTAGCCTTTGCAAAGGCGTCTACCTGAGCCTCAGTATGGATAGCTGAAAATGTACAGCGTAGACGAGATGTACCAACTGGTACTGTAGGAGGTCGGATAGCTACAACCAAGAATCCTTTTTTTTCTAGCTCCATAGATCCTCTCATCGTACGCTCCACATCTCCTAATTGAATTGTAACAATTGGGCTTTTAGGTGGGCTAAGCCCTAGATAAGCTGCAAACTTATTAGCAAGTGCTAACGGCCTATTTGTTAGTTCAATATTGGTTCTTATGATTTTGAGTGCGGCAATAGCCGCAGCAAGATTTCCGGGTGGTAGACCCGTTGTATAAACGAGGCTCCTAGCTCGATTTCGTATGAGATCTATAGTTTCTTTGTTTGAACAAAGATACCCACCATACGCTCCCACTGCCTTGGAAAGGGTGCCAACTTGCAGGGGTACTGGTATGGCGCAACCATCAACCACGCTAGAGCCTCGACCATTTTCGATAACGCCTAATCCATGTGCATCGTCTGTCATAAGCCATGCCTTATGCTTTTTGCATAGTTCATGTAGTGCTGAAATAGGCGCTAAATCACCATCCATACTAAAAACACCATCGGTTAAGACCAAGCAGTGCTGATATGATTTCCTTTGTTTAGTCATAAGTTTGGCTAATTCTGATATGTCACGATGCTTAAAATGGATGGTATGTGCATTTGAGAGCATTGCACCGGCGAACAGGCATGCATGGGATAGTTCATCTATCAATATTAGATCTTTACGTCCTACTAATGCTGGTATTACGCCCAGATTTGCTAGATAACCACTGCCAAAAACAATTGCGTCCTCAGTACCTTTGATTTTTGCGAGCAACGTTTCTAGCTCAGAATTGAGAGGATTATTTCCACTGACTAGTCGGGATCCGCCTGACCCTGCTCCATATTCATAGGTAGCATCTTGACTGGCTTTGATGACTTCTGGGTGGTGCGCAAGGCCAAGATAATCATTGCAAGAAAAAGATATCAGCTCTTTAGAATTTCGGAGCACTTTTCCATTAGATGAACGTATCGTGTTGATAAGCCTACGACGAAGATTTTGAACTTCAAGTTTAGCAAGCTTGTCTCGGGATGACTTTCTCAGGAGATCTTCGCTCAATTTCTTGTCTCTCTTTTGATAAACAAAGGGTTCCTTATAACGTGGCAGCTTTTAGTAAGGACATCTCGTTATTTAGACTGACTAACCTTCGATTATAGTCAATAGCTCTTTAGTACGATTTCGCATCAAATCAATGTCATTTTTGGTCTCTACATTGAGACGGAGTAATGGTTCTGTATTAGATGCCCTAACATTAAAACGCCAATCAGAAAACTCCAAGCTAAGTCCATCGACATGCTCTATTTTTATGGCATCTTGCGCATATATTCCTTCTATCCGAGCAAGCATTTGAGGTGCGTTTTCTACCTTTCGATTAATTTCACCACTGGCTGGGAATCTCCTTATTCTTTCATCAACTAGTTTTGATAATGAAATTTTTCGACGGCACATTATTTCTAAAACTAGAAGCCAGGGAATCATACCGCTATCAGCATAAGAAAAACTTCTAAAATAATGATGAGCGCTCATTTCTCCGCCATAGATTGCGTTTTGTTCGCGCATAGTTTCCTTGATAAATGCATGACCTGATTTGCTTTGGATCGGTTGGCCATGGTTTTTTTGGATAATCTCTAGGGTGTTCCATGTTAGTCGCGGGTCATGGACAATCCTCTCACCTTTCGATTTGGTTAAAAAGCTCTCGGCTAGCAAGCCAACGATGTAGTACCCATCAATGAATTGCCCATTTTCATCAAAGAAAAAACAGCGATCAAAATCTCCATCCCAAGCAATTCCTAAATTAGCCCCAGATTTTTTTATAAATTCGCTCGTAGAAAAACGATTTTCTTCCAGCATTGGATTGGGTACACCATTTGGAAATGTTCCATCTGGTTCATGGTGGATCTTGATGAATTCAAAAGGCAAATGTTCTTCAAGAAGGTCAATTATTGCACCTGCGCCACCATTACCTGCATTAACTACGATTTTCATAGGAGATAAATCATCGGTCTTGATGTAAGAAAGGAGATGACTAATATAGTCAGAGGTCAGATCGATTTTTTTAATGGTTCCGGAAGTACTTATCTTTGAAAACTTAGCTTTTTCAGCCAAGGCTTTGATTTCAATTAAACCAGTGTCCTCGCTGATTGGACGACATTGCTCTCTAACAAGTTTCATTCCATTGTAGTTAGGGGGATTATGGCTAGCCGTTATCATGATTCCCCCATCCATTTTTTTATAGAAGGTTCCAAAGTACACAAGTTCTGTTCCACCTACCCCTAAGTCCAGAACATGCACACCTGAATCAGTTAAACCCTTCATAATGGCCTGGGTTAGCGTTTCACTTGATAGACGTATATCTCGGCACAGAACTACCTGTTTAGGCTTGATAAATTCGGCATATGCTCGGCTAATACGATATGCAATATCGTCATTGAGTTCTTCGGGAACTCGCCCCCTTATATCGTAGGCTTTGAAACAATTGATTTCGGTCATTTATTGTTGTGCATAGTTATTAAAGCCGCGAGTATATCCAGAGTCCGTTAGTATTGTTGAAAACAATACATATCTTTAGAGGTTTTAATGAATTTGAAGCAGCCTTGGTTACCCTATCGTCAGATGCAAACGGCCCCTAAATCAATGATGGCGGTGAGAACGGAGGGAGTGCGGATTCATTTGGCAGACGGACGCATACTTATCGATGGTATAGGGTCTTGGTGGACTGCTTGTCACGGGTACAACCACCCCCATATCAGGCAAGCCGTTCAGAAGCAGTTGGAATCCATGCCTCACATCATGCTTGGTGGGATGGTTCATGAGCCTGTTGTACGGCTTACAGATCGTTTGGCTAGGCTACTTCCAGGCGAACTAAATCATGTCTTTTACTCGGAATCAGGCTCGGTTTCTATCGAAATAGCCATGAAAATGGCATTGCAATATTGGATAAATAGAGGGGTTAATGGACGCACTCGATTTCTAAGTTTCCGAGATGGTTACCATGGCGATACTTTTGCGGCAATGTCTATTTGTGATCCTGTAGATGGAATGCATCGACTTTTTAAAGATGTTTTAGCTGATCAGATTATTATAGATTTGCCGCGTGATAGTCAGTCATTACATAATTTTGAAGAAAAAATTTCTGCGCATGCGGATGAGTTAGCTGGTGTCATATTAGAGCCTTTGGTTCAGGCTGCTGCAGGGATGAAATTTCATGAACCAGAAGTCTTGTCCGCTATTTCCAGTATTGTGCATCGATATGATTTGCTTTTAATTTTAGATGAAATTGCGACTGGCTTTGGCCGTACTGGAACTTTATTTGCCTGTGAGCAAGCTGCTATTGAGCCGGATATTGTTACCCTTTCTAAGGCGCTTACTGGTGGCACCATGCCCTTAGCTGCAACCGTAGCTACTGGAAATATTTATGAAGCATTTCTCTCGGATGAATATGAAAAAGCGCTTATGCATGGTCCAACGTTTTGTGGTAACCCCTTAGCTTGTGCAGCAGCCAATGCTTCACTGGACCTATTTGAAACTGAACCACGCCTAGCCCAAGTAACAATGATGGAATCTCAGCTTGAAGCCGGTTTGTCTATTTGTAGAGACTATTCTGTAGTTGCTGACGTTCGAGTAAAAGGGGCTATTGGAGTAGTCCAGCTTTTGCATCGTCCAGATATAAACCATCTACGGGAACAATTCATTTCACAGGGGGTTTGGGTTCGACCATTTGGGGATGTGATTTATCTTATGCCCGCGCTTAATATTAATTCGGACGATTTACAGCAATTAATTGATGCTGTTATTCATGTTGTAAAAGCTACTTCTAGTTAGCGGTAAAGAAGAGGGTTTTTAGAATAGCTCTGACGCATTAGGTTCTTCTTTAATGGTCCCATCATAGCGGTTCGGTATGAAATCCCCTGTAAGCATGGCCTGATATGACATTCCGGGTGGAACCATCGGATATACGCCCGCTTCAGGGTCAATTATTACTTCAAGAAATGCAGGACCTTTATAAGCTATGAACTCTTTGAGAACTTTAGGTGCATCCTGCTTTTGATTAAGTCTTTCAGCATACTTAAAACCATCTGCTCGGGCAGCCTCTACGAAGTCTTTCTTTCGCAATGATTTATCACTTGCGGAAAGCCTACCTTTAAAGAATAGTCGCTGCCACTGCATTACCATGCCATCGCCATAGTTATTTAATACAAGCACCTTAATGGGGAGTTCATAGGTTGTGACGGTTTCTAATTCGCCAAGATTCATACGAATACTGGCATCACCATCGACATCAATAACTAGTTTATCTGGTTGACCGAATTGTGCTCCTATAGCGGCAGGCAAGCCAAATCCCATGGTTCCCATACTGCCTGATGTCATCCATAACCTAGGCTCACAAAAATCAAAATATTGTGCAGCCCACATTTGATGTTGCCCCACACCGGTTGAAATAATGGCGTTTCCTTGGGTAATTTTATTGATTGTTTCAATAATGTAGTTGGGCTGAATAAGCTCGCTATCCCGATCATAATTTAGCGCATAGGTCTGCTTTAAATCTTGAATATCGTTATGCCATGTTTCAAGGTTTTTAGTGAATTTTTGCCGTTTACCATAATTTGTAAGCTCGTCCAGAGCAGGGGCCATTAGTCCTACATAGTTCCAATCGGCAGTTTTAACCTTGTTAATCTCTGACGGGTCAATATCGAAATGTAAGATGTGCTTCGCACTACCTGCAAATTTTGGAGGGTCGCCGGCCACACGATCATCGAAACGTCCACCAAAGGCAATCAATAGATCGCAATCATCCACAGCATAATTTGCATATGCTGCACCATGCATGCCTAACATATGCAAAGCCAGAGGATGTGTAGTGTCGAAACTACCAAGACCCATAAGTGTTGTGACTACTGGGATTTTGAAGGCAAGGGAAAACGCTCGCATAGCATCTGATGCTTCCGCATTGATTACTCCTCCTCCAGCGTAGATCAGTGGACGTTCGCTTTTAGCTAGAAAAGAGAAAAACTCCTTACACTTTTCTTCGGTCATTATGTTATTACGGGTAGCTTGAATTCGATGGTTATATCCTGGAATTGAGAGGAGCCCCTCTCCGAGATAAGAGCCTTCCCAGTTTTGAACATCTTTTGGAATATCTATAACCACGGGCCCTGGGCGTCCAGACTGGGCAATTTCCATGGCTGAACGCATAGTCATTTCTAGTCTTGTCGGGTCTGTGACCAGGAAAACATGTTTTGCGACGGAACCCATAATGCCGCTGACAGGAGCTTCCTGAAATGCATCAGTACCGATGGAGGAAGTGGCAACCTGACCACACACTACAACAATAGGAATGGAATCTGCCATGCAATCACGAACTGGTGTTACACAATTTGTGGCGCCTGGACCAGATGTCACTATGACAGCGCCAACTTTGCCTGTTGCGCGCGCATAGCCGGAGGCCATAAAGCATGCGCCCTGTTCGTTAGCTGGAACAATCAAGGATATTGCATCTTTACCCTCAGGCGCGTTTTCTTCGTTATATCTGAAAACGGCATCGAATGTTGGAAGTATAGCGCCCCCGCTATATCCAAAAACTGTGTCTACGCCTTGATCAGCAAGGACCTGCACGACCATTTCTGCACCATTCATCTTGGTGCCGGATAGTGGATGCGGCTGATTTAGTTGGCTTTCGGGCTGAGTAATCATAATTTAGATATTCCAGTTACCGCCCCGAGTGTTTATTAAAAGTTTTTGCATTGCAATAGCTGTGGTTCTACGCCAACATTCCCACATAAATACCTGGGCCGTACTATAGAAAATGGACGTACACAGTGCGACATATTATTTCAATACTTTTGCAGAATGAAGCCGGCGCTTTGGCGCGGGTAGCTAATTTGTTTTCATCACGTGGCTACAACATTGAGAGCCTGAGTGTTGCGCCAACACATGATGAGACTGTGTCTCGGTTGACTTTGGTTACTACAGGGTCGGATGAGGTCATAGATCAAATAACTAAGCAGTTAGCAAAACTTGTGGACGTGGTAAATATTATAAATATGACCAAGGGCGATCATATTGAGCGCGAATTAGTTCTATTTAAGCTTCAAATAGACCCTGATGATAAAGATGAGCTTATGAACTTAGTAAGCAAGTTTGGGAGCCGCATATTGGATGACCATGCAGGATACTTTACTGTTGAGTTGCTTGGCGGTAGTGGAGATATAGACCAGTTCGTTTCAGAACTTCCAGCAAGAGTTGAAATACTTACAGTTGTTCGTAGTGGCGCTATGGCGGTAGCCCGTGGTGCTCCATTACTTACACCTGACTAGACGTGATCTTCCGAGGATAAATAGTGAATTTCTCTACGGTTAACTCTGAACGTCTTATGCAGGCAAGACGGGTCGTACTCAAGATTGGATCGGCTTTATTTGTAGATCAGGAGCTGGGTGTCTTAAGGCATAAATGGCTTGAGTCTCTGTGTGCTGATATTGTCGATATGCGTGAGGCAGGCAAGGAAATAATTATTGTTTCCTCTGGGGCGATAGCTTTAGGAGCCAGACAACTAGGTATTGACCCAAACCATGCTCGATTAGAGGACAGTCAGGCCTCTGCTGCAGTAGGTCAGATTCAGCTAGCTCATGCATATCAGGAAGTGCTTGGCGCCCATGGAATTTCTGCAGCCCAGATTCTTCTTACTTTAGATGATAGTGAGAATCGGAGAAGATATTTGAATGCATCGAATACCCTTCTTACGTTATTACAGAATGGTGCAGTGCCAGTGGTGAATGAGAATGACACTGTTGCAACTCAGGAGATTCGTTATGGGGATAATGATCGTCTCGCAGCTCGGGTTGCTCAGATGATAAGTGCAGATTGTTTGATTTTACTCTCGGATATTGATGGTCTTTATACGGCTGATCCGAGCATTGACAATAATAGTAATCATATTACTGAAGTAACTGAGCTTAGTGATGAGCATTGGGAAATGGCGGGGGGTCCAAGGTCAAGCCATGCATCTGGCGGTATGCGCACTAAAATCGATGCAGCTCGGATTGCTATGGGAGCAGGGTGCCGTATGTTGATCACCTCTGGACGTGTGGAACGCCCAATACAAGCGCTTCGGAATGGAGCTAGGGGTACGTGGTTTTTGCCAAGTTCCAATCCGCAAACGTCTCGAAAGCAATGGATTGCTGGAACGCTCAAGCCCAGAGGCATTATTACTGTTGATGATGGCGCCAAGGCTGCACTGGCTGCAGGTCGGAGTTTATTGCCAGCTGGTGTTACAAGTGTTGCTGGTGAATTTGGGCGAGGTGAAGCGGTTCGTGTTACGGACCTGTCGGGTACCGAGTTAGGTCGAGGATTAATTGCATATACTTCTGATGAAGCACAGGTGATTATGGGCCTGCGTTCAGAGGCGATAGAAAATATTCTGGGTTACCGAGGTCGGGATGAGCTAATCCATCGTAATGATCTGACATTAATAGGACATGGGAGTAGCTGATGAGTTCAGTTGATACAAAACTCTCGCAAGACCTTCATCAACAGATGAAGCGCTTGGGTTTCGCTGCTCGAGATGCAGCAGAACAGTTAACTCGAGTAAATTCTAAGACTAAAACTAAAGCGTTGATGTTTGCAGCCTGTGCTATGCGTGATTCTGTTGACTTAATTCTTAAGGCTAATGCCGTAGATATGGAGCGTGCGAAAGAGCGTAAGCTCTCAAGCGCACTGTTAGACCGTTTAGCTCTTAATGATAGTAGGGTCGCTGCAATGGCGGAGGGTGTTGAAAACATTGCTAATCTTTCTGATCCTGTTGGGGGTGTCATAGCTGAATGGGATAGACCAAATGGTTTGAAAATCCAGCGGGTTCGGGTTCCTCTTGGAGTAATAGGTATTATTTATGAGAGTAGACCGAACGTGACCGGCGATGCTGGCTCGCTCTGCTTAAAGAGCGGTAATGCCGTGATTCTTAGGGGAGGTTCAGAGGCAACATTGTCAAATGCGGCTATTCATTCCTGCTTGGTTCACGGACTTTTAGAAGCAGGATTGCCTGAGACAGCTATTCAGCTTGTGCCAACCCAGGATCGTGAAGCGGTCGGCATTCTTTTACGAGATATGGCCGAGTTTATTGATGTCATAGTGCCTCGGGGAGGTAAGAGCCTTATTTCAAGGGTACAGAAAGATGCGCGTGTTCCAGTGATGGGCCATTTAGAGGGGATTTGTCACACTTATGTTCATGCTTCAGCTGATTTAGAAGTAGCTCGTAATGTTGTGGTTAATGCAAAAATGCGACGTCCCGGCATCTGTGGGGCAACGGAGACACTGCTTGTTGATCGTTCCATTAGCACAACACACCTTGTACCTATAATTAATGACTTGTTGGAGACAGGGTGTGAGGTACGTGGAGATGATCTCGTAAAGGAAACAGATTCGCGTGTTAAACAGGCTGAAGAATCAGATTGGGGTAAGGAATATCTTGATGAAATAATTGCTGTTCGTGTCGTTGAAGGTTTGGATGAAGCAATGGATCATATTCGAAAGTATGGCTCTGGTCATACTGAGTCAATTCTTGCTCAGGATGACCATGCAGCTAATCGATTCTTAAGCGAGGTTGATAGTGCAATACTTCTTCATAATGCCTCTACCCAGTATGCCGATGGTGGGGAGTTTGGTATGGGCGCTGAGATCGGTATTGCTACTGGCCGAATTCATGCTCGTGGACCAGTCGGAGCTGAGCAACTAACTAGCTATAAATATATAGTTAGGGGCGATGGTCAGGTTCGACCGAAGTAGCCGAAGGCATCTTACCCGCCAGTATTTTTCTTGGAAGGTATTTGAGCTAATGCATTACTTGTTCGGTTAACTTCCCCAAGGAACAATGGCTTCTTTTAATTTTGCATAACCCTGTAAGAACCCTGGGCGTTCCCCGGCATATACATCATCAAAAGTTGCTAGTGCCTGATCAAGCCAAGTATGAAGCTCATTATTTTCAGGGTTAGCATCTTTATAAGCATCACGTATTAGTACAAAGTGAATTCTTGGGTCGTAGGGACGTTTTGTGCCGCCCATTGATTCATCTCCGTCTAAGAGCCTTAAAAGCATTGCATCAGCAGAACCAAGAGTTTGCTCATGTATAGGCGGTCCCTCCATTCGGTACATAACTGATGTCATATCGCGGCCATTTCCTGTTGTGTAGCCCATTTCGCTCCAGAGGTTATCAACATGGATGCCCGCATGGGCAAGAACTTTCTCTCCAAACGCACGCAATGGGTCTGAAACGTCAGCAAGGAGATCTGTGAGTCGGTCGCCATCGAGGTCTGTGGCTAAAATAATGACATCCTGATTTTCAATAAGATCCCATATTAGAATTCCATAATTAGTATCAGAGATGTGCTGTTCAATTTGGCCGCCCCAGTCCTTCATTCCATTTTTGAAGTCAGAAGGGAGCAAGTTAATTATGCGATCAACCAACTCACGATGTTCAACATAGCCATCAACGGCATACTTACGCCCAACCTCAAACTTTGTCCCTTCTAGCATCCATGATAAAAGTCCGGCATTGATGCCATCTTCTTGTGCCTGGGTGGGTTTAAAAGCTACACGACCAATTCTGCCAGTTTCATGCACCATTTGGAGAAATCGTCGATTAGCGTATGCCATCTGGATGCCTGGCGTGTTCATCTCGCTATGAATGATGCCTGTTTCTGGATTGACATCGAACACAGCCTTGTTTTGAGAGTAAGGAAGGCAAGGCATGCATCGAACTACGGTTGTTTGTCCATAAGGACGCACGTTGCAGTATACCCCTGCCTGTGTTCTGAGCGGTGCATTACCGGACTTTCCCATCACAACGACTTTTTTACCGCTAGAGTCGTTAACATATGCATCACCGGCAGTTGACCATTTAATTGAAGTGCATGGCATGTTTCCAAACCAGCTTAAGGGCGCAAGTTCTGTGTCATGGCGATACTGTGCCCACATGGGAACCGCATAAAAAGGAAGTCCTAGAATATCTATGGCAGCAATAGTCCCGAGCAAAGCGTAGGCATCAGTGAGTGAATGTGCTACAGGTTTTACCGTTCCACAATGATGACCGCCTTTCCAGATTACCGCGTCTGGATAACCAGTTGGTTGAATATCAGATGGGTCAAACAGGTCCTGAAGGTGTCCAAACAGGTTTCCACCATCAGCTTCAGTTCGGGCAATCTTCATAAGATCAAGCATTCTTAGTTCTCCAAGCAAATGATCATATTTGCTGAGTCCTTAATGGGACGCAGCACAAAGGACCGCTATTATACGAGTGCGTTAGTTAGAATCCGACTTTTTGGGTATGTCCACAGACTCAAAAATCAACCTAGGACGGTCGCCTTGTCGGGAATAAAGATGTTCGCTAGCCATATCGCTTAGTCTTTGATCTCGCTCCTCGGGTCTAGAAAACCAGTGGAAACGCTCCCAGTTTGTTCCAAGCAGGTTGCTGAACGTATCACCTCTGGGAAGGCTGACACGAATGCCGTAAGGTTTTGTCTGGTCCGGTTGTTGATTCAGGTTGTGGGGGTGGCAAATTTCCATTGTGCTTATTCTATATCTATAACGGCATGAGTTAGAAGGTTATGTGCTTAGCTAGATGACTCGAATAACTTTATTATTTCCTCAATCTTGGTTTTTTATGTGTATATCTTGCTGAGGAAATGGAATTACAATCCCAGCCTCGTTGAATGCTTTATAGACTCCGCAATGAAGCTCATGCTCTAGGCGACCTCTCAGTATAGGTTCGTTGACCCAGGCAAGCAGTTCAAAGTCTAAGCTAGAGTTACCGAAGGCTCGGAATCTTGTTAAAGGTTTTGGTGTAGTGCAAATCTCGGGATGAGAAGATGCGACGTTGATAAGGGCTTGCTCGACTTGATCTATATCGCTTCCATAGGCAACACCAACACCCACTCTAATACGGAATTTTTCATGTGGGCCTCCAGTTTCGTTAATTACTTTAGCATTGCCCATAACGCTGTTAGGCACGCTTATTTCTACGTCATCTCGGGTTAGTAGCCGCGTACTTCGTAATCCAATATGAGTCACTTCACCTCTTTCTCCAGTATCAAGGTTGATAAAGTCGCCAACTTTAAATGGACGATCTGCGAGTATGGACATGCCGCCAAAAATATTTGATAGGGCATCTTGGGCACCAAAGCTTAGCGCGAGACCCACTATTCCTGCTGATGCTATTAATGCACTTACATTTATACCCCAGGCCAGGAAGATAAAATAAAGGGCGCTGAGAAAAAGAAGTAGCTTTGCGGAATTGTCAAAAAGAGGAAGCGTGGATGGTTGGACAAATTCATACCGACCTTGTGCTTTGCTAAATGCTCCCAGAATCACATGGGTTAGTCGAATAAAAAAACCTAGCCATGCTATTACCGTGATCGTAGTCAGACTTGCTAGTGTGATATTAGTAAGAGGAGTTGGTAGATTCAGGCGATAGGTGGCCAAAGCGAGGCTTATAAAAAAAATACTGAGGAAAAGAGGTCTTTTAAGGGCTGCAATGACCTCATCATCAACCGCGCTAGAAGTTCTAGCTACAATCTTTTCAAGTGTAGCGACAATTAAGCGTTCAGCAATGAAAGCAAGTACCAAGCCAAGCGCAATAATTATTGCCGCTTGCAACCAAATATAGGGCCCAATCCACTCAATCCAGGGAAGGCTTATATCTGCAAGTGTTTCAATTTGATTTTCCAATTTTTTTGCTACTTATATTGTTCAAGGATAGTTAAGTTTCACTGCAGGACGACCCAAAAGCAAAACAACTATAACAGCGGTGATGCCTCATCATAATACGTTTTTTCATGCTTTCTTTTAGGTTGTGACCGAGGTCATAGGATTTATCGTCATCTACCAGGGTGCAAGCGTAGACTCGCATTTTATTGTTTATTTTTACTATCATTTTTGAGAATGAGCACATGAAAGCGTCTCTTGTCTCTTTCGTGTGATGGGTGGTCATACAATTTTCAGTAATAAAAGGGACATTAGGTCTTGATCCTGGTGTAGAAAAATCAGGAAAAGAAATGATATTTATTTCTTTGGGTAGTTTCTGTGATGCAAATAAATTTCGATATTCCTTATCAACAGTCTGTTTGTCTTCATCTTTATCAGCTTGTCTGGCAACTGAAATTTTAAAGCCCATCTTATTAAGAGTTCTAAGACTATCCAAAGACTTTTGAAAACTCCCGTTACCACGGTTAGCGTCATGGCGAGATTCATCGGAAAAATCAATACTTATGCGTAATGAGATTGGGTGTGGTTGGTTTACAAGGCTTTTAAGTTGATGAGTTCTTTTTAGTAATGGGTCTGTACCATTTGTTAAGACCAAACAAGGGTTTAGATTGGAGGCATATTGAAGGATACGAATAAAGTCCTTCACAATAAAAGGTTCTCCACCTGTGAATGAGAATTGACGAACCCCCAGTGATACAGCCTCTTCCATGAAAGGTTGAACATCTTCAAGGGTAATGCGATTTAATCGATTATCGCCCGGCTTTGACCCTTCTAAGCAGAAAGGGCAGGCTAGATTGCATGCCGTTCCAGTATGAAACCAAAGTTCCTGTAATGAGTTGGGTTGTATGTAGCCTCTAGGCTCTCCACTAGGTATATCATTTAGCAAGTCTAATGTCGTGCTCATACATCAGTTCCCTGATTTTTTATTAAGTTTTAGCCTGCTATCAATCTGATCATATCGTAAGGCGAGTTGTTCGGCTGGTACACCTAAAATATAGCGGATAGCTAAAGACCGATTTATCAGGCTCTGTTTAATCCAGCCTTTTTTTTGCCAACGTCGGGGTGACACACCAATGGCTGTTTTAAGAGACCTAAATCGTGATTTTTTTCGAAGTTTCCTTACTAAATTGACTTCTTCAAATAAAGACTGATGATAAAACCCTCCGCAATTAAAATAATTTTGACGTCGCATGAAAAGCCCTTGATCCCCATATGGTATGCCACCTAAGCGAATACGTAGACTCACTAAATACTCAAAAAATATTTTTTTCCAACTACGGCTTCCTGTAAATTTAAATTTGAAATGACCGCCATCACACTCTTCCGTAAACGCTGTAGTTATATCACTGAGGCTTGAATAGTGAGGAGTAGAATCAGCATGTAGGAACCATAAAATTGGGGCCGTAGAGAATTTTGCTCCCATGTCTAACTGTGCCCCGCGACATGCATGAGTTGAATAGTATGCGCAGCCGTTGTCTGTACAGAAACCATACAGTTCTGTGTCCTCTTCTCCCGAAATGACAATTATTTCTCTCGGTTGCTGTTCCCAACTACGAATATAATTGATTAAGGCGCAGCACTCAGAAGTGTCATGAAATACTGGAATTATGATGGCAATGTCAGAAAATTTTTTCACTGGTAGCGGTTCATTTTAGCTGGTAAATCTGAACCATGTTTTAATTAAACGATTTGCTGCGGGGGTTATTCGCGTTCGATTATAGGTGTCTGCAAGGCGTTTAACATACTCTCCGCGAGTTGGATATGGGATTGTTGCTTTTCCAATTTCTTTAAGTCCTAGACTGTTTGCCATTGCTATGCAGATTGGCGTAATTTGTTCGCCAGCATCTCGGGCTAAAATCGTTGCGCCGAGTATCTTATCTCCCCCTTTATTGGTTAAAACCTCAACAAATCCCTTTTTGTCTCCTTCCGTTTGACTTCTGTCCAGATGCCCCAGTTCAACACGATAGACATCATAAGAAATCTTTTCAGCCTGCAGTTCTTGAGAGGTTTTTCCTACACTAGAGACTTCAGGGTTCGTGTATGTGCAGTGAGGAATAATAAGATTAGTTGTGGTTGCAGTTGGTGCAAATAAAGCATTTTGCACAACAATACGTGCATGGGCATCAGCATTATGCGTGTACTTAAGTAGAGAGCATACATCCCCAGCGGCCAACACTCTGGGGTTGGTTGTCCTCAGCTTATTATCAACAGCAATTAGGCCATTTTGAATTTTAACGCCAGCCTTCTCTAGGCATAAAGTCTCCGTATTTGCTTGACGTCCTGCAGCCACAAGAATCTTATCAACAGTTGTTTTAGTTGGTCCGGCAACGACGGTCATCTTGGTATCAGAATGCCTAATTTCAGAAATCTGACATTTAGTATGTAATTGCACGTTTTTTGCGATTAATGATCTAGCAATCTCAGCGCTAGCTTTTTTATGTGCCATTGGCAAAATGGTATCTGCCATTTCAAATAGATTTATTTCAATGCCTAGGCAAGCTAGTGCCTGGGCTAATTCACAACCTACAGCACCTGCTCCGAGAATAGCGAGCCGCTTTGGAGGATCAATCAAATCGAAAATGGATTCGTTTGTTAGGGGTTCCGATTCAATTAGTCCAGGGATGTTGGGTAGTATGGGACGTGAACCTGTCGCAATCACTGTGCGACGTGTTTTAAGCCTATTCTTACCAACCTGAACTGTTTGTACATCAATAAATTCTCCCGATCCAAGGAACACATCAACTCCATGGTCAAGATATCTATCAACCGAATCATTTATTGCAATGGACTCTCGGACACTTCTCAGCCATGTGAAGGCATCATCAAAGCTTGGAGAGGATGTTCTGCGTGTATATTCCAGTAAGGCTTTCGATGGAACACAGCCCACATTAAGGCAGTCACCACCCATGCCCTTTTGTTCTATAAGCGCTACTTTAGCCCCAAGTCCAGCAGCAGCTATTGCAGTAATTAAACCAGCGGGTCCAGCACCTATAACGACAAGGTGATACCGCGATTGAGGGGTTGGATTATTGTAGTTTCTTGGAAAAACTAATTGGTGCCAGCTACGATCATGATCGGCGCCCGGATATTCTAGGTTTGATAAATTAATTTTTGGTCTATCAATCATTCTGGATTACGTTCTATCTTTTTTATGAGTTCTCGATCGAGAACTTTAGTTGCTAAACGCATAATTATGACCGCTAGGATAAGTGTTGCGATCAGACCAACAATTAATAATAATTTTTCCGCACTCTGCCCCTGTATGCCCTGGCTAGCAAGTTCTGTGACATTTTTTGTAGTAGAACCGATAGAGACATAAAGAGCGATAGCAGGTGTCATGCCAATCCAAGATGCGAAAAAATAATCTCTGAAACGAACAGCTGTCAGACCAAAAGCGTAGTTCAAAAGATTGAAGGGGAATAGTGGGGATAATCTAGTTAAAAGTACAATCAAGAATCCTTTGTGTCTTGTAGCTATCTCTAGCTTTTCAAATTTTTGGAAACGCTTCATTCTGTTTTTTGCCCAGTCACGAGCTAGGAATCGGCCTATGAAAAATGCACAAGATGCGCCTGATAGGCTACCTACTGAGACCACCGCAATACCAACAGGGATGCCGAATAAAAACCCGGCTGTGAGGGTCAATATGGTTCCTGGAAAGACTAGGATAGTTGCTACCGTGTAAACTGCTATATAGGCAAACCATGCAAGTCTGCGATGAGAATCAGCCCATCCAGTTCCTATCAAGATCCATTCATAGATTGGAAGTAGTATTACTGCAATTAGTATCACCAAGACTAATCCCATCAAGAGAATTAGTTTAGTTCTGTTTTTCATTTCATTTCCAAATTCAGAGGTTTTTTTTGCCTTGAATAATATCTATATGTTCGGTTACCCAATTGATCAGATTTTTTCTGGTCACTCGTTTTGTGGATTCCAGGTCTGTAAGCGCAGCAAGCAGATCCTTTGTGCTATCAATATCAGAAAGGGTCTGTAAGTGACTGTATGTCCATCCTGATAACTTACAGGTATTCACCAAATTATCTCGCAGTTGGTCTGTACTCCATTGGAGTTTGCGTAGATCAGGCCATGGACGCCGAGACCCCATTAGTACTACACCTCCATCAAGGGCTGGACCAAATATTGCATCATGTTTGTCAAGTTGAGTAGCTGCATCTTTTATATAATCCAAGTTGAGCTCTGGACAGTCAGTACCAATGTATATGATTTTGCTAATTTTTTTTGACCGAAGAGCTTGATCTACTTGATTGATTCTTTCCCCCAAGTTGCCCGTTTTTTGAGGAATAACATGTACATCCTTTCCAAGGCGATCATTAAGCCATATATGGTCCGCGAAAGTTGCTGGTGAAAACCAACTTGGCCCCTGCCAATCTTTAATGTCCTGTAGTGCGCATTCCCACAAAAGACACGCTGCTGTAGTTGCAAAATCACCAATTTCTTCTGCTAATCGCCTCTTGGAATTTTGTGGAGACTTAAATAATAGGACTAAATTTGTGTCTTTTGAGTAGCTGTTATTCATAAATAATTTAGTCTAAGTAATATTAATTTGGTTTGTTATAGTGCTTTACCTCCATCCTTATGGAATAGGTATAACGCATGGTAAGACTAGTTGTCACTAATAGAGCGGGTCAGCAAGTAAAGGTGGAAGCCAGCTCAGGAATTTCGTTGATGGAGAATATCCGTGAATTGGATAGCAGTGTTGATGCTATTTGTGGGGGACTCTGTGCTTGTGCCACCTGTCATGTGCATATTGATCCTGCATGGGCCAATAGATTGCCACAGAGACAAGAAGAGGAAACCCTGCTGATTAGTGATTCGGCTAACTACATTGCAGAGCAGTCTCGACTGAGTTGTCAGATTCAGTTAACCAAAGACCTTGATGGACTAGAATTTACCATTGCCCCCGAAGAATTCTGATTTCTCGCAATTCTTGTTTGTTTCCAGACTAAACCTGAAAGTTAATATTGATGACTTATATAAGCTTCTTCCCTACATAGAAGGTCTTGATTGATATTTGCATATAACTAAGGATAATAACCTTATAACAAATAAAAAATTAGACCGCATAAGGGGATAAATAAAGTGCTTAGACCTCAATTTAAAATTGTTACCCTTTTAGGTGTATTGGGCCTTCTTAATGCATGCGTGCCTGGTGGTCCTGATACGGAACAGGACCCATTGGCGGTTCTGATAGAAGGTACAGGTATATACAAACGACAAGTTTCTACTGAGTCGTTAGCTGCACAAGATTTTTTTAATCAAGGACTTAGACTTACCTGGGGCTATCATTTCCCAGAGTCGGTGGCCTCTTACCAAGAAGCTCTGAGACATGATTCCCAGCATCCAATGATCTATTGGGGGCTTGCTCTAGCATTGGGCCCTGTTCCCAATAGTAGGGCTGTAGGTTTACCGGATGATCCTCATGGAGAAGCAAAACAAGCCATTGATAGGGCAATGGAGTTGGTTGATAACGGTACTGAGATAGAACAGGCATTTGTGCGGGCACTGTATGTTCGTTTTGATAGTGACGCCTATCCTGACCGTGATGAGCGTGATCAGGCCTATTTGGATGCAGCTAGGAATTTATTTGAAATGTATCCAGAAGACCCTGATGCAGGGACGCTCTTGGGTGATGCATACATGATTACTAGATCTCGGCGTGATTACTGGGATGAGGACGGTGGGCCTCGTCCGGGCACGGCGGAAGCAGCCGCAGCGCTGGAACAAGTAATGGAATTACGTCCTGACCACCCGGGCGCTAATCATCTCTATATACATTTACTTGAGTCTTCCGTTATGCCGGAGCAAGCGCTAGCTGCTGCTGATAGGCTAGCCCCTCTTATGCCTGGGGTAGGGCATGTTGTACATATGCCAGGACATATCTATATGCAGGTAGGTCAACATGCAAAGAACGTTGAGCATAACTTACGTTCTGCTCAGGTAGATGGTGAATTTTTAGATCTTTGGGGGGAAACTCCTTTTCCTACAACAAGTACCTATCAACTATCAGCACAGAACCATCGTCGACATTCTTATGATTTCGTTCGATATTCTGCCACTGTCCAAGGCAACTACGGTTTAGCTATTCAAGCGGCAACAGATGCACGTAACCATGAGACAGACCTCCGGAGAGAGCGTGGTCAAGCTGATAAAACTATTGCATCCCGTTGGATAGTTCACAAAATATTTGGTGGTTGGGATGCTCTTCTTGCCGAAGAGCGAGTTGGAGAGGGAGAGCACTACCTTGATGGCATGTGGTACTACACGCAAGGTAGTGCAAACGCAGCACTTGGAGAATTTGAGCTTGCACGCGAAAACTTAACTCAGTTAAGGGCTATAGCTAATGACCCCATATCAGAAACAATTAGGCGTAATGCAACTCCAGTCTCTGTGCTAATGGCAATAGCTTCAGCTGGACTAGATGGTGAAATCAGACAGGCTGAGGGAGATGTGGAGGGAGCGATTGCTGTCTTTGCAGCGAGCGTTGCTATTGAGGATACCCTTGGGTATACCGAACCACCTGATTGGCCTCAGTCAATGCGGCACTACCTCGGTGCAGCACTCCTCGAGGCAGGTAGAGCCAGAGATGCTGAACGAATTTATCGTCAGGATTTAGACGATGCCCCAAATGATGGTTGGGCACTATTTGGTTTGTGGCAAAGTTTGGATGTGCAGGGTAGGGCAGAAGAAGCAGCTCAAGTTAATACAGCATTTAGTTCAGCATGGCAGGATGCTGATGTGCAGCTAATGCGTTCTCGTTTCTAAGTATTTGCCGTCAATCTGTCTTATGGCTAATCAATAGATGCCTTTATGGCATCAGATGCACGTTTGGCTTTATCTATAGCGTTTTCAATAGAGTCGCCCCGGGCCAGAGCGACACCCATACGCCGGCGTCCCTTTACCTCCGGTTTTCCAAACAGGCGCAGTTGAGTGTCAGGCTCAATCAATGCTGCTTCAACGTTATCAAAACGAACCTGGTCTGATTCCCCTTCTACCAGTACTACGCTAGAAGCAGATGGCCCATGAATGCGGAGGTTGGGGATTGGTAACCCGAGTATGGCTCTTGCATGAATAGCAAACTGCGAAAGATCCTGAGAAATCATTGTCACCATTCCAGTGTCATGAGGACGGGGAGAAACCTCGCTGAAAATCACCTCATCGTTACAAATAAAAAGTTCTACTCCAAAGATTCCCCATCCGCCAAGTGCCTCAGTAACTTTCTCTGCTACTTCACACGCTCTTTGTTTTGCTGATGCACTCATTGGTTGAGGCTGCCAAGATTGACGATAGTCCCCGTCCACCTGCACATGCCCTATAGGATCAAGAAATGAAACACCGCCTGCATGCCGCACGGTTAGCTGTGTTATTTCATAGTCAAAATCAACAAAGCCCTCTACGATGACTTTACCAGCGCCCGCACGACCTCCTTCCTGAGCATAATTCCAAGCATGATCTATATCGTCTTTTTGTTTAATTGTGCTCTGTCCTTTGCCGGAAGAGCTCATTATTGGCTTTACGATGCAAGGGAGTCCGATATGTTGCACTGCCTCATTAAACTCTTTGCGTGTAGTTGCAAATTTATATGGAGAGGTTGGAATGCCCAGATCCTCTGCAGCTAGTCTACGAATACCCTCGCGGTTCATGGTGAGCTGTGCAGCCCTTGCTGTGGGAATGACGGTATAGCCTTCCTTTTCTATTGCAGCCAGTTCATCCGTTGCAATAGCTTCTATCTCAGGAACAATTAGATCAGGTTTTTCGATTTCTATTACTGCTCTAAGTGCCGCCTTATCAAGCATATTAATGCAATGGCTTCGATGTGCTACCTGCATTGCTGGGGAGTGTTCATATCGATCACAGACTATGACCTCGACACCCAAGCGTTGAAGCTCAATTACAACCTCTTTTCCAAGTTCTCCGCCGCCACACAATAAAACTCGTGTTGATGTTTTGCTACCAGGCGTGCCAATGGAGGTCATTTTCTTAAGCTCCTATTTGAATGAATCTTATACATATGTATTTTTAATTTAACCAATACCCTTAGAAAGCTTTTGTGAGTTTTTTGCAAACTCTTTACAAACTAGAACTTAATTATGCAGTTAAAACTGAGCATGAATATATAGCTTGATTAGTCTTTTTATCTGCCCGTTTAAATCAGATGTCATGGTGCCAGTATGCCAGATGTTTTTGCATCTTTATGGTGCATAGCCTGCTTCATTATGGTGCATTTAATAAATCAAAGCCAAGACCGAATAAACATAAATTATTGAAAAATATAGATAAATACTTTTGGCACGGATTATGCATATTACTAGACATGATTTATATTTATTGGAGATCTCTACGATGACACTAAAGCAAAAAATGATGTTACTAGGCCTTTTTCTTATGCCTGCGATATCAAATGCTCAGGTTTCCGCCAATGTTGGAATGGTGAGCGATTATATCTACCGTGGCATATTCCAGGAAGCCTCTTCCGCGTTTGCCGGTATCGATTATGAAGATGAAAGTGGTTTTTATGTGGGCACTTGGGCTGCTGATGTAGGTGATGGGCTTGAGACAGATCTTTATTTTGGTATGGGTGGTGAGCTAACCGACGGTGTGAGCTGGGGCGCGGGTTATACCGGCTATTACTACACTGATGGATGGGATGATACTTATCATGAACTTAACCTTGGGTTAGGTGCCGGTGACTTTTCTTTTGATGTTGCACTTGGTAAGTACGATACATCCCCCAAGACACAAGACTATACCTTTACTTCTTTAGGCTACGATTTTGGCAATGGCCTCGCTGCTAGTTTTGGTGCTTTTGGAGGCGACTTTAAAGGCGAAGTAGTAGAAGTTGGTTATGGCCATGATTTTAATGGGCTCGATCTTTCGGTGACGTTCATTATGGTGAGCGATGATTTAAAGGTGTATGACGGAGATGCAAAAGCAAGTGGCGCTCCTACTAACGCCATCGTTTTTGGCATTAGTAGATCTTTTGCCCTTGGAGAGTAATTAGAAAAACAGTTGGAGAATAGTTATGAAGCTAATCACAGCAGTTATTAAACCATTCAAGCTAGAGGAAGTTCGTGAAGCACTTGCAGAAGCAGGTGTTCAGGGAATGACCGTTACTGAGGTTAAAGGGTTTGGGAGGCAGAAGGGACATACTGAGCTCTATAGGGGCGCCGAATATTCTGTCGACTTCATTCCAAAAACCAAAATTGAAGCAGCCGTTTCGGATGAGCTGGTTGAGGTTGCAGTTGAGGCTATTGTTAGTTCTGCAGCTACCGGCTCTATTGGAGACGGAAAAGTTTTTATATCTGATTTGGGTCAGGTTACCAGGATTCGCACAGGTGAAACCGGTGACCAGGCTCTGTAACTGGAGAGTAACAATTATGAGCAATTTTTTATTTAAAGCCTGTAGTCCAATCCTCTTGTTACTGGCAGCAATTATGCCAGGAATAGCTGGAGCTCAGGATGCTCTGGATTCTGGGGATACTGCATGGATGCTAACTTCAACCGCTCTGGTTTTGTTTATGACAATCCCCGGGCTCTCGTTGTTTTATGCAGGTATGGTGAGAGCAAAAAATGCTCTATCCGTAATGATGCAGTGCTTTACGATTTGCTGTCTTATGACGGTGTTATGGGTGCTTTATCTTTACAGTCTTGCGTTTTCAGATGGTTCAGCCTTTATAGGCGACCTTAGTATGGCGTTTATGTCTGGTGTCGGAGTGGATTCACTGAGTGGAACAATTCCGGAAAGCGTATTTTCTATGTTCCAGTTGACGTTCGCGATCATTACACCAGCATTAATTGTTGGTGCATTCGCTGAGCGAATGAAATTTTCTGCCATGCTTTGGTTTATGGCCATTTGGGTCAGTGTTGTCTATGCGCCAGTTTGCCACTGGGTCTGGGGTGGTGGTTGGTTGGGCGAGATGGGAGTGCTTGATTTTGCTGGGGGTACGGTAGTTCATATCAATGCGGGTATTGCGGGGCTAGTTGCAGCTATTGTAATGGGTAAAAGACGCGGTTATCCGGAGTCCCCCATGAAGCCAAGTAATCTTGTCCTCACTATGGTTGGAGCCGCTATGCTTTGGGTTGGTTGGTTTGGGTTCAATGCAGGAAGTGAGCTGGCAGCAGACGGAGTTGCGGGGATGGCTATGGCTGTTACCCAAGTTGCAACAGCTGCTGGTGCCCTTACCTGGATGTTCGCTGAGTGGAAAAGTCACGGAAAACCAAGCGCCTTGGGACTAGTCTCTGGTGCAGTAGCGGGCTTAGTTGCTATTACCCCTGCATCAGGTTTTGTAGGACCGATGGGTGCTTTAGCGATCGGTATTGCATCTGGACTTGGGTGTTACATTTCTGTAGTTAAAATCAAACGTACTTTTGGTTATGACGATTCACTGGATGCATTTGGTGTGCATGGCATAGGTGGGATCATTGGGGCCGTTTTAACAGGTGTGTTTGTTGATGCAGGTCTTGGTGGAGCTGGTCTTGCTGATGGTGTGACTATGGCCGCTCAGGTAGGCAAACAGTTTGTAGGTATTGTGGCTACGATTGTTTATTGTGGAATCGTTAGTTTTATCATCCTCAAAGTGCTTGATAACGTCATTGGGCTTCGTGTAAGCGAGCAGGATGAGCAGGAAGGGCTAGATCTAGTGCTACATGATGAACAGGGATATAACATGTAGCCTAAATATGGGCAGTTTCAATTATTAAATGTGAGCTTGTGGTTTGCGTCGTTTCTATTTATCTGGGACGGCGCAAATTACAAACCTTTACCAGTATAGGCCACCATCAATCTCAATTATTCGACCATTCATATAATTATTTTGTAGCAGATAAATAGCAGCATGGGCTATTTCTTCTGGCTTACAGAGTCGTTCAGCTGGTATTGAGGCAGCTATCTTATCTTAATGAGTATAGGCAGAGAGGAGCTATGAAATTAATGATATTTATTAATCAATCTAAATGATAAAAGTTTTTTT